>Ga0209500_10002868_pt1 | contig 11994 bp, 10 predicted proteins | sample S_140212_EF_Meta_FD_187323 | JGI IMG/M metagenome (GOLD analysis project Ga0209500, IMG submission 187323) | Freshwater microbial communities from Lake Simoncouche, Canada to study carbon cycling - S_140212_EF_MetaG (SPAdes) (version 2) | ecosystem: Environmental > Aquatic > Freshwater > Lake ...
GCCTGGGGTAAGGACGTCGGGTCCATACATCTCGAGGACGGCCTTGGGTTCGTTACGGAAATCCAGCAGGTCAGGCACGGAGGCCTGCATGCGAAACGCCATTTCGTATTGCGAGATACGGGTATCAATCTCGGGGTCGCCGACGGTGCCGAGGTGCTCGCGGTTGAAGGCTTGCACGTCGTCGAGCATCGCGCGGCGCGCATCGCGGCTGACGCCCGCGGGGTTACCGACATAGGGCACGGGGTCGCCGGTGCCACGGAAACGCACGCCCTGGTGCTTGCCCGGTAGGAAACCGTTACTCCAGTAATGCTCGAAGAAGAGCTGGCCGCAGGTCTTGGTCTTGTCCGACGAGGTCATCACGACGAAGGCCGGGAGGTCCTCGTTCATCGTGCCGAGGCCGTAGGCAAGCCACGCACCCATCGCCGGGCGGCCCGGAATTTGCGAGCCGGTCATGAAGAACGTGACGCCGGGGGCGTGGTTCACGGCCTCGGTGTTCATCGAGCGGACGACGCAGAGTTCGTCGGCGATGGAGCCGATGTGCGGCAACATAGTGCTCATTTCGATCTCACTGGAGCCGTATTTCTTGAAGGGTTTAATCGCCGGCACACACGGCCACTTGGAGTAGCCACTCGACATCGTGGAGAGGCGCGTTTCGCCACGGACGCTCGCCGGGATATCCTTCCCCGCGAAATCGACCATCTTGGGTTTGTGGTCGTAGAGGTCGATGTGCGAGGGGCCGCCACCTTGCCAGAGGCAGATCATGCGCTTGGCCTTGGGGGCGAAGTGCGGGAGGGCCGGGAGACCGCCTTTGGCGGCAGGGCTGGCGGCGGCAAGGAGGTCGCGCGAGAGGAGCGAGGAGAGGGCGACTGCGCCAATCCCTTGGACGGAAGCGTTGAGGAAACTGCGGCGCGTGAGTCGCGTTCGCCATTCGGCCGGAGAGAGGTGATTGTGGTCCATGGGTCAGTCGCGGGTCTGCGCGGCGTCGAGGTTGAGGAGGGCGAGGCAAGCTGCGGTCAAGGCCGCTTGCTCGGTATTCTTGAGCGCGGCGTCACGCTTACTTTCGCCAATGGCCAGCAAGGCGTCGGCGGACTTTGGGTCGTTCGCGTAGACGGTGCGTTGGCGGGCGAGTAAGTTGCGCAGGAGGGCTTGTTCACGCTCGGTGGGCGGGCGGCTCAGGATCAGCGCGTAGGCACGGCCGAGGCGGGCGTCGTCGGTTGCCTGCTCCTTACTCACGCGTTCGGCCAAGACGCGGGCGGCCTCAACCCAGGTCGGGTCATTCAGCATCGTGAGCGCATGCAGGGGTGAAGTAGTCAGCGTCGTCCGCACGCGGCAAGTCTGGCGCGCCGATACGTCGAACATGTTCACCGGCGCGATGGTGCGTCTCCAGAAAGTGTAGAGGCTGCGGCGATAAAGGTCAGCGCCCATGGAGGTCGGGTAGGTGAAGTTACGTTCCTTGGTAATAGCGAGGCTTTCCCACGGGGCGGGTGGAAGGTAAGGGTAGACGGGCGTTCCGCCGACTTTTTCGTTCAGCAGGCCACTACTCGCGAGGGCGACGTCGCGCAGGACCAAGGACGGCAGGCGGAAGCGCGGGGCGTGGGCGAGCAGTTTGTTTTCGGGGTCCTTGGCAAGGTGCTCGGGCTTGACGTGGCTGGACTGTCGGTAGGTGCGGCTCGTAACGATGAGCTTCTGCAGGGCCTTGGTCTTCCAGCCGCTTTCCTGGTATTCGACGGAGAGCCAATCGAGGAGCGCACGGTGAGTAGGGGCGTCGCTTTGCACGCCAAGGTCTTCGGAGGTACGTACGATGCCTTGGCCAAAGAAGTGCTGCCATTGGCGGTTCACCTGCACGCGGGCGGTCAGCGGGTGGTTAGGCGTGAAGAGCCACTGCGCCAGTCCAAGGCGGTTCGCGGGAGCATTCGCGGGTAGTTTCGGCAGGAAGGCCGGCGTGTTGAATGTAACTTTCTCCTTCTTCGAGAGGTACGCACCGCGATCGAGGATATTGGTCACACGGGCCGTCGCGTCGCTCATGATCATCACGCGGGCATAATCCTCGGACGACTTGAACTTGGTGGCGGCGGTCTTGGCGTCGTCGATGGCCTTGAACGCAGGGGACTTCTTTCGGTCGTCGGGGAAGACGTTCTTATTGTAGTGGGCAACAAGCGTCTTCTGTTGGGCGGCCGTGGGCTTAACGCCTGGAGCGAGCAGCGCCTTCAGCTTGTCGTCGAGCATGCCTTTCTTCTCTAAGGGCAAGGCTAGCCATGTTTCGTAGGCTTTGGACTGGAGGGCCGCACTTTCCTTATTCTTGGTTTCGTAGTCGGCCTCGAGCTTGGCAAGTTGGATCACCTGTTCTGGCGTGGGGACTTCGAGGAGCGGCTGATCGAGACGGAAGCGTGAGGGCCCGCCGCCGGGGACGCCCCGTTCGGGGGCGTGGTTGAAGGCGTCGAGTAGGCTGTAATAATCTTTCTGGGTCAGCGGGTCATACTTGTGGTCGTGGCACTGCGCGCAGGCTAAGGTCAGGCCGAGCCAAGTCGTCGATACCGTATCGACGCGGTCAAATAAGCTCACGTAGCGTTGTTCTTCCGCAATATTGCCGCCTTCGCCGTTCAGGATGTGGTTGCGGTTGAAAGCGGTCGCGAGCTTCTGCTCGGTGGTCGCGTTCGGCAGGAGGTCACCGGCCAAGAGTTCGGTGCTGAGCTGGTCGAAGGGCTTGTCCGCGTTCAGTTGTCGCACCATCCAGTCGCGCCAGACCCATTGGTAGGTGTCGCCATCCTGCTGGAAGCCATTGCTATCGGCGTAGCGCGAAGCATCTAGCCAGGGGAGGGCCATCCGTTCGCCGTAGTGGACGGACGCGAGCAGGCGATCAACCTGCTTCTCGTAGGCGTCGGGGCTACGGTCGGCGACGAACGCCGCGGTCTCTTCCGGCGTCGGCGGCAGGCCCGTCAGGTCGAGGGCTAAGCGGCGGAGCAAGACCTCGCGGGGGGCTTCGGCTGAGAGCATCAGGCCGGCCTGCTTGAGTCGCTCGGTGATAAAGGCGTCGATGGGGTGGCGTTCGCCGACGGCAGGGAGGGGCGCGCGCCGGGGGGCTACGAAAGCCCAATGTTCTTCATAGGGTGCGCCCTCGGCGATCCAGCGCTTGAGGGTTTCCTTTTGCGCAGCCGTGACTGTGCGGTGCGCTTCGGGTGGCGGCATGACTTCGTCCTCGTCCTTGGAGAAGAGACGCTTCACCAGCTCACTGCCGGCGGCGTCTCCAGGAATGAAGGCCTTCTTCTTTAACGCTTCTTCCCGGATGTCTAAGCGCAGTTTAGCCTCGCGCTTATTGGCATCGGGTCCGTGGCAATAGAAGCAGTTCTCGGACAAGATCGGACGAATGTCGCGATTGTACTCAAGGGGTGCGGTCTCGGCGGCGGCCACGGCAACGGCCCCTAAAATCCCGAGGGAGAGGGCGAGGCGACGGAGTGGGGTAGGGCGGACGAACATGACTGCTGGGGGCGACAACCGACGGGGTGTCGGTGGGGGTAGGGATATGCAGTTTCCTAGACCATAGATGACAAGGATTTGTTTCCAGTTTCTGCCTAGTTTCCGTCGCCTTTGGGGTTGCTGAAGAGGCGGGGCCTGTTGTCATTCGTTTAGGTGCGCATCCTCGATCGATACATCCTCCGCGAATGGGCCAAGGTCTTCGCCCTGTGCATGGCCAGCTTTTGCGGGCTCTTGCTCGTTTCCGAGGGGTATAATTGGATTCCAGACTTCCTCGGTTGGGGGTCCACGACCTGGACCATCGTCACTTACCTCGCCTGTAGCCTGGTCGCCAAGGTTTCGGTCCTGATTCCCGTTTCTTTACTGGTTTCGACAGTTTTTGTGCTGAGTGCCATGAACCGCAATCAGGAGCTGGCCGCCGCCCGTGCCGCGGGCATTGGAATGTGGCGTCTCACGGCCCCGCTTTGGTGGGTGGGCGTGGTCTTAGCCGCGGCGACGGCTTTACTGAACGCGGTCTGGGTGCCCGATGCTTTGGAGACCCAGCGTAACCTGGTGGAACGTGAACGTTTTAATTATATTAAGGCCAAGGGCGACGCCGTGGTCCCGATTAGTCAGGGTGAATTCGTCTCCTTCCAGAACCCGAAGTCCGGGCGTTTCTGGCTAATCTCGCGTCTCGGAATCAACTCCGGCCAAGCCTACGAGGTTTTCGTTTATACTTTTGATGACCGTAACCGCCTGCTGCGCTGCATCGCCGCTCGCACCGCCGAATTCAAGAAGGTCGACGGTGTCTGGAAGTGGACCTTTCGCGATGGCCGCGACCAACGTTATGACCCAGTCGCGGGCATGGTCGCCCAGCCGCATTTCGATACGCTGTCGCCGGCAGGCTATGACGACGATCCGGAGGTGATGCTGTTCGCACGCCGGGAGCCGGGTGACCTTTCCCTGCGGGAGGTGGCTCGTTATGTCGATCAAGCGGGGGGGGCGACTTCTGGACGTGGGGCTGCCTATGCCATGCGCTACCACTCGATTCTGTCTAGCCCCGCCATTTGCTTCGTGGTCATCGCCGTGGCTATCCCGTTCGCTGTGGTCGGTGGTCGGGTTAACCCCATGGTCGGCGTCGCCAAGACGTTCGGTCTATTCTTAGGCTTCTTTTTCCTGAGTTCGATTTGTTCCGCCTTCGGTGTCAGCGGCGCCTTACATCCCGTGGCGGCCGCGTGGCTGCCGACGGTGCTGACGGCCGTCTGGGCGATTCCCAAGTTACGCTCGGTTAACTGACATGCTTCGCGCTATTCGTATCCGTCCGGGTCCTCCGGCACGCTCTCTCCGTGGTCACCCGTGGGCTTTCCTCGGGGAGGTCGAAGTTTCGAATCCTCCGCCCGTTGATGGCGATTGCGTCGAGTTGACCGACCCGAAGGGCCGCTGCCTCGGTGCCGGCCTTTGGAACGGTAAGTCGCAGATCGCCTGGCGTCGCTATTCGCGCCGCCCGATCTCGCTCGACGGTGCATTGCTCGAGGAGCTCGTGACGGCTGCCGTGCAGCGCCGCGGTGGTAAGCCAGTCTGCCGCTTAGTCTGGTCCGAGGCCGATAGTTTGCCCGGCCTTGTCGTCGATCGCTATAACGACCTGCTGACTGTGCAGGCCCTGACCTGTGGTATCGACCGTCGTTTACCTCAGATTCTCGATATTCTGCAGCGCTTACTGAAGCCGCGCGAAATCGTCCTCCGTAATGATGCGGCGACGCGTAAGTTGGAAGGGCTCGATCAGCATATTCGTACCGCTTCCGGGCAGCCGTTGGAGTCTTCATGGATGGAAGTCGGTGGCGTCCAAGCCTCGGTCGACCTCATGGGCGGCCAGAAGACCGGGATGTATCTCGACCAGCTCGACCAGCATGCCCGTGTGGCGCAGTTGGCTAAGGGGCGTCGCGTGCTCGATGCGTTCTGTAATCAAGGTGGCTTCGGCCTCGCTTGTGCTAAAGCGGGGGCCACTTCGGTCCTCGGGCTGGACTCTTCGGAGGATGCGATCGTCGCCGCCCGCGCCGCCGCAACGCGCAACGGACTGAATGCCCAGTTCGAAGTCGCCAATGTTTTCGACTGGTTTACCGAGCACCGCGAGGCGACCTACGACCTCATCATCCTCGACCCGCCGCCGTTCGCCCGTAGCAAGGACTCCGTCCCTGGTGCCGTCCGCGGCTATAAGGAACTCAACCTGCGTGCCTTGCGGCTGCTTTCGCCCGGTGGCATCTTGGCGACCTATTCCTGCTCGCACCGCGTGACGGAGGAGATGTACCTCGAACTCATCGAAGACGCGGCGTCCGACGCCCGTCGTGAGGCCGTGGTGCTCGAACGCACGTCGCAGCCCGCCGATCACCCGGTGCTATTGAACTTCCCTGAGAGCCGCTACCTTAAGGGCTTCATCATCGAGATTCGCGCTTAACTCCCACGTCCGCACCACTTTACTTTCGACCATGATCGTCTCCCTCCGCGGTAAACTCATCGAAGCCGGCGTTCTGCGCGTCGTCATCGAGTCTGCGGGAGTTGGTTACGAAGTGAATGTGCCCGTCACGACCGCTGAGCGCCTGCCCAAGCTGGGGGCCGAGGTCTTCCTGCTCATTCACCACGTCTTCCGCGAAGACGGCCAAGCCCTCTACGGCTTCGCCATCGCCGAGGAGCGCGAGTTCTTTAAATTACTTGTCGAGAAGGTTTCGGGCGTCGGTCCAAAGATGGCCTTAAATATCCTTAGCCGCCTTTCGTTGCCAATTCTCCGGGACGCCATCATCCGCGGCGATGTCGCCTTACTATCGCAATGCCCAGGTATCGGCAAGAAGACCGCCGAACGCCTCGTCATGGAGCTCAAGGATAAGGTCGGCCTCGAAGCACCGGGTGCCGTCACGATGGCGGCCGTGGCTTCAGCCGTTGTCGCGCCAACGCCAGCGTCCGATGCGGTTTCCGCGCTGGTGGCCTTAGGTTTCAAACCGGTCGACGCCGACAAGGGCGTCCGGACGGCCATCGCCAAACTCGGTCCTGGCGCCACCGCCGATCAATTGGTGCGGGCGGCGCTCGGGCGGTAGAAGAGGTAGGGGCGCGACTGCGTCGCGTCCGTTCGCAGCGGCGAATCGGGGATATGTCCGAGCATAGCTAAGACCCGATGACTTCTGGCTTCGGCTTCGAACGGACGCGACGCAGTCGCGCCCCTACCCGATGCAACCGATGCATAATACAAAGGGAGACCGGGAGCCGGAATGTCAGCTTGGGACATGAATCCCCAGCCAATCATCCGGTCTCCGGTTTCCCTTTGTGACCCTCTGTGTCTTTCCCGCCACCCGCCACCGGATACAACACGCTAGGACAGCACGGGGTGCTGTCCCTACCTAGTCGCTTGGGCTTTCCTAACCGCCAACCACTGCCCGCTTCTACCTAATGCTCACTTCAGCCCCAACACATCTTCCATCCCGTACAGGCCAGCAGGCTGGCTCTTCAGCCAGCGGGCGGCACGGACGGCACCACGCGCGAAGATCTCGCGGTTGGAAGCCTTGTGCGTGAGTTCGAGGCGTTCGCCTTCCGCAGCGAAAAGGACGGTGTGGTCGCCGATGACGTCGCCGCCGCGGATGGCGTGCACGCCAATCTCATTGAGCGGGCGTTCGCCGACCAAGCCTTCCCGGCCATGCTTCAGGGCTTCCTTGGCGAGCTGGCGTTCTTCGAGCAAAATCTTGAGGAGCGTTTCTGCCGTACCCGAAGGGGCGTCCTTCTTTAGGCGGTGATGCATCTCGAGCACTTCGACGTCCCAGCGGCCGGCATCGGCGAGCGAGCGAGCGGCTTGGCGGACGAGTGCGTTCAGGAGCGTCACGCCGACGGAATAGTTGCCCGCCCAAACAACGGGCAGTCCGGCGATAGCGGCGGTGATGGCGACCTTCTCTTCAGCAGTGTGGCCAGTGGTGCCAATCACCAGGGGCTTCTTGTGCTGGGCGCAGAGCTGTGCGACGGCGAGGGTCGCGGAGTGGAAAGAGAAGTCGATGACGACGTCGGCGGCACCAATGTGCGCAGCCAGGTTGTCACCCTGGTCGACACCAGCGGAGATGACGGCCTTCTCGTCGGCGGCCACGTTGGCAATGGCGAGGCCCATGCGGCCCTTGGCACCATTCAGGAGGATACGGATAGGCTGGCTCATCGGAGATTGGCGAGGGTGGCGTCAGCGCAGGCTTCGACGAGCAGGCGATTGGCGTCGGACATCTCGCAGAGCGGGAGGCGTACTTCGCCGGACTGGATGAGGCCAGAGCGCTGCATGACGTGCTTCACGGGCACCGGGTTGGGCTCGATGAAGAGGGTCTTGAAGATTTCAGCCAACTTAGCCTGAAGGGCCTTGGCTTCGGCGAACTTCTTCTGGCGCACGAGGGCGGCGAGCTGCGCGACCGGACCGGGCAGCCAGTTGGAGGCGACGGAGATGATGCCTTGACCACCGACTTCGCCGAAGGCGACGGTCAGGGAGTCGTCGCCGCTGAGGACGAGGAATTCCGGGTCGAGCTCACGCACGAGGCGGGCAGCCTTGTCGACTTGGCCGCCAGCTTCCTTGATGCCGATAATATTACGGTGCTTCTGGCGCAGGCGCACGACGGTCTCGACGGTGATCTCGATGCCGCAACGGCCCGGGATCGAGTAGAGCATAATCGGCTTGGCGGTGCATTCCGCGAGGAGCGAGAAGTGACGATACAAGCCCTCTTGGCTGGGCTTGTTGTAATACGGAGCGACGAGCAGGAAAGCGTCAGCGCCGGCTTCGTCGGCGCGCTTGGTCAGGTCGAGGGCCTCCGTGGTCGCGTTGGAACCCGTGCCAGCCATGACCGGTACGCGGCCAGCGGCGTATTCCACGGTCTTCGCGATGACGGCGATGTGCTCATCGTAGTCGAGGGTGGGGGACTCACCGGTCGTACCGACAGAGATCAAGCCATCGATGCCCTCCTTGATTTGGAAATCCACCAACTTTCGCAGGTCAGCCCAGGCCACCTGGCCGTTCAAGAACGGGGTGACGAGGGCGGTGTGGGCGCCGGCGTAGGCCTGAGGGCCGAACGGGCGTCCAGGACGCGAAGTGGTGGAACCAGGAGTGGACATTGCGACGGGTGCTGAAAGAGGAAACAACCCGCACCGCCCGCGGGTGACAAACCCAAAAACCCGCCGCGCTGGCCGAAAGCCCGCTTAAGGGGCGGTTCCGAGAAGAACACGGCTGTTATCGCTGTCGCTGACGTAGAGTTTCCCGTCTGGGCCGATGCGGACTCCATGCGGGCGCTTGAGTTGCGTGCTAGCCCAGTCGGGGGCGATTTTAGCCCCAGCCTTGCCGAGCGTGCCCACGACGGTTGTGAGGGTTTGCTTGGTCGGGTCGTAGGCACGGATGGCGTGGTTCTCGGTGTCCACGATTAACACGCGTCCTTGGGCGTCCATGCAGATGTATTTGGGACCATTGAGCTGGGCTTCCGCGGCGGGGCCGTTGTCGCCCGCACTACCTTTTTTGCCGGCGACGTTTACCACGGTCTTCAATTTTCCGTCCTTCAGCGCGATCAGTGAATTACCTTCGCGTTGTACAATATAGACGGTGCCATCCTTGGCCACACACGTGGCCCGCGGGCCGTTGAGGGGGGCGGTGAGTGCTTGGGCGCCAGCCTCAGCAATGCCGCGCTTACCGTTGCCCGCGATAGTCTCGATACGGTTCGTGGCGAGGTCGATGCGACGGACCCGTGCGTTGCCGAGGTCGGCAATCACCATCGCTTTGCCATCGGGGGACAGTGAGCAGCAGAAGGGGTTATTGAACTTGGCCTGCGTGGCGGCGCCGCCATCGCCAGCAAAGCCAGCTTCACCCGTGCCTGCGAAGGCGGTCACGACGTGGGTCTTGGGATCAATCCTAACGATGCGGTTTTGAAAAGTATCGGCGATGAAGATCGAGCCATCGGGGGCAATCGCGATATCGTGGAGGCCATTAAAGACGGCCGGGGAGAGATCCTTTGCCTTGGCCGGAGCCGGCGGTTGCGCGCCCTTGGCCGTGCTATTCCAGCGCACGCCTGCGATGGGCTGGATCTTGCCGTCGAGGACTGCGAAGACCTGGTTGCTCGGTGTGAACTCAACGCCGTAGAGTTTTCCTTGCGCATCGAAGTCTACGCTGAAGGGCTCATTCAGCTTGTCGGCTCCGGGGGCGGGCAGGACTTCGACCGCCGCCAGCGGCAGGGCGGCGAGGCAGAGAAGGGCAAATAGGGCGGAGCGGGGTCGCATGAGAATAGTGATAAAAGCCTGCCGCGGTCTGTCCAGCGTGCACCGCTGAGAATTATGGTTCGACCCTTCGCTGACCACGGGCTTACCTTGGTGCCCCCCGCCATGGCCGACCTACCTAAGATCTTCGAGGACCTCTTGGCCCTTGCCGTCGAAAACGGCGCTAGCGATGTGCACCTCAAGGCCGGCCGTCCCGCCTTGATGCGTGTCGCCGGTCAGCTGGTGGAGGCCGAGATGGCCCCATTGACCGCCGAGTTGTTGCATGCGTTCGTCGACGCGACCCTACCGACCCGTTTCCGCGACCGCTGGGTGCGCGATAGCCAGGTCGATTATTCCTTTGATCGCGTGGCCCAAGGCAAAGGGCGCTTCCGCGTCAATGCCTTCCTGCAACGCAATCAGCCCGCTGCCGTCCTGCGTTTGGTAAAGGTCAAGCCGCCGCAGTTCGCCGAACTCAACCTCGACGAAAAGACTATGCTCCAGGCCCTTGAGCTCATGGAAGGGCTCGTGCTGGTCTGCGGGCCAACCGGTTCCGGCAAGAGTTCGACCATCGCTGCGATGCTGCGCCATGTGAACGAAAACTCGGCCCTGCACGTCATCACGCTCGAGGACCCGGTGGAGTATGTCTACGCGGACGAGCGGAGTTCCTTTAGCCAACGCGAGATCGGCATCGACGTGGAGTCCTTCCCGATGGGCCTACGCGCCGCGTTACGTCAAGACCCTGATGTCATCCTCGTTGGTGAAATGCGCGACAAGGAAACCTTTGAAACGGCCCTCCATGCCGCCGAGACGGGGCACTTGGTGCTTTCGACCCTGCACGCCGGCTCTGCCCAGCAAGCCGTCCAACGTCTTTTCGAATTCTTCCCGGCCGAGCAACTCTCCTTGGCCCGCCGTTCGATCGCGGCCTCGCTTAAGGCCGTCATCGTGCAGACGCTCGTCCCGCGCCTTGACGGCCAGGGCGTGCTGCCTGTCATGGAGGTCTTCATCGTCGATGGCTTGGCGAAGCGTCTCCTCGCCGACGGCCAATTTGAACGCGTGCCTGAGCTGGTGGAAGGCGGCACCGATGTTGGCTCCCGTCCGATCAACCAAGACTTGGTCCGCTTGGTCCGTGCAGGCAAGGTCAGTAAGGCCGCTGGCCTCGCCGCCTCGCCTAACCCGAAGGCTTTCGAGATGAACCTGTCCGGTATCTCGATTCAATCTGGCCGGATTATCCAGTGAGCGTTCCGCTGACGCTCGCACTGCGCGAACTCGGCGGCGAAGGACCGCCCTTGGTTGTGCTCCACGGACTCCTCGGCTCATCACGGAATTGGCAGTCCGCCGGCGTGGCCTTGGCCGAACGTGGCTACCGCGTCCTCGCGCCGGATCTCCGCAACCACGGTTCCTCGCCGTGGGGCGATGATTGTAGTTACGCGGCGTTGGCCGGCGATATCGTGGCGCTACTCGAAAAGCTCGCGTTGGGGCCAGTACACCTGATGGGGCATAGCATGGGCGGCAAGACGGCCATGCGCCTGGTGCTGGACCGCCCTGACCTTGTTTCGCACCTCACCATCGTCGACATCGCTCCGCGTACTTATAGCGACCGTGTGCGGGTGGAGTTCTCGGCGATGAATACTTTAGACCTCACGGCAATCAAGACGCGTAAGGATGCCGATGCGCTCCTGACTCCGTTGGTGGCCGATTGGGGGATGCGTCAATTCATCCTGACCAACCTCGGCCAAGACGCCGATGGCCGTTGGCGCTGGACCGTGAACCGCGCGGCCTTGACCGCCGCGATTCCCGAAATCCTCGGCAATCCCATCGGACCCGATGAAACGTGGTCCGGTCCGACGCGGTTCATTCGGGGCGGAAAGTCAGGCTACGTGCGCGACGAGGATCTGCCGATGATTCGTGCGCATTTCCCGCAGGTGACCTTCGTGACCTTACCGGAGAGCGGCCACAACCCGCACTTCGACGCTAAGGGAGGCTTTGTCGATGCCGTCTGCGGCTGATCAGGGCAGTACGTTTTTCCTAATCCAACGGGCCAGCCAAGTAGCGAGCAAAGCGAAGGTGCCGTAGACGAGCACGTAATGGAGGAGCCTAGGCCAGCCGCGCCTTTGCCACCAAGGGCGGTCGTCTTCCTTGATGGTTCGGTCTGTCTCTATCATAGGCGACTCGTCACCGCCGATGAGCATCACCCAGCGAGGCTCCTGCTTCTCCAGGCGTTTATCGACCAGCCAAAGAATCACCGTGTGTGGACTGCCCTCTGGCAGCCGGAACGTGAACTTGCGGGGCGTTAGGCTGGCC
>Ga0209500_10002872_pt1 | contig 11983 bp, 23 predicted proteins | sample S_140212_EF_Meta_FD_187323 | JGI IMG/M metagenome (GOLD analysis project Ga0209500, IMG submission 187323) | Freshwater microbial communities from Lake Simoncouche, Canada to study carbon cycling - S_140212_EF_MetaG (SPAdes) (version 2) | ecosystem: Environmental > Aquatic > Freshwater > Lake ...
TTGCACCTCATCATGGATATTTCTATATTCTGAGTCTCTATAATATCCATAAGTCGTTTTGCCTCTATTTTTTGATATTCAATCATATTCATACATGCGTGATTCATTTCCTTTAATTTCCGAATCTCATTTGTGGCCACCCATAATTCGCGCAAGATTCCTTCTGACGCACGCTCCAACTTATAAATGCGGTCTACGTTTTCCATTTTGTCTAAATCGTAATCGTATAATAATATTTTCAATTTTATAAAAAAAATATTAATATATTACGATGTTTGCTGTCCGCTGTCGCTTACTCTGTCCGCTTACTCTGTCCGCTTACGCTTTTGCCTTTGTCCACGTCTCAATGTGTCCGCCCATATACTTTGCCGTCGATGGAAGTTTTCCGCCCATCTTTTGTAGTTTGGATCCCGCGAGTTTTTCTGCGTCCTTTGCGCTAACCTTTTTGACGAACTTTGAAACCACCCAATAGTGTTCCTTGTCATCATACACGATTGGCACGCCCTTCTCTTGAATGCGTTTCACAAACCCATCATAAACCGCATTTGTCTTTTTGAAATGGATAAAGTATACCTTGAATTTCTCGCCGGTCCGAGTGTCCGTTTTTTCCAAGACATCAACCGTCTTCACGATATCTTCCTGAAATGCTTCATTGAGAACATCCTTGACTTGCTTGGCATTGGTCGTCGAGTGAGCGCGGTTAATGTAGAGGGAGGTAGTCATTGTCTTAGTCGTAGTTTGTCTATTTTATATATCTTAAATATGGTTTCAATTTTATTTTAATTATAAATGAGTTACTGCTAATAGACGAAATCCGTGATATATTGACGTGAATATTGCTAATACTATAAGTAAGTAAAATGCTTGTTTGGGTGTCTTATTGCTATTGATTCCTATAAATAATAATATGGGAACTATTAATAATAAATGCATCGCAAATATAACTTTATTATTTTTATCTAATTCAATTTGCGTAAAGGTGTGCTCGTTTTGTTTTGTGGGTTCGTGGACGGGCGGTTTAAAATAAGAAGTAAAACCTCCTCCTCCTCTTGATTTTTGTAAAGGAAGTTGTGAGCAAGCGTAATAATAGTCATACCACGCCAAGGACACATAACTTATAACAAAAATAATAAAATATACTAATAAAGAGGGAACAAGAGAGAGGACGGGCGGACGGAAAGTGTATATTATCATAATAATAATAGAGAACACGATACATTTAATGTTTAATGTAAATGGATAACCGGGAAATAAACCGCCCGACATATATAATAAAAATATAAAATAAACTTTGCTATTCTATTCGTTCCTTATGAGATTTCATCCAAAAAACTCATAATACGATAATATTGTAACGTGGACAAAGTGGGTTCATCATACAAAATAGCGTAAGACATATTATTTGTAAAATAATTATTTATATTATAAGGGGATTCAAGAATAGGAATGTTGTGAGTGTAATCGGTGATGTAGTCACTGAGAAAGACGTCATTGTCATAGGCGTCATTGATATAAATGTCCATTTTGTAGGGCAGTGTAATAAAAATATTACTGTTATTTTGGTTTCAATTTTATTTTAATTCATAAACAATGCGCGCGAGTTTCTCTACCAAAACTATAAGTTGGTCGACTTTATTTGTCAGTTGTTCAGAGTTACTTGTGAGTTTTTCAATGTGTCTTGTATTCTGTTCGATGTCTCTTGACTGCTGCTCGTTCTGCTTGATTAAATCGTCCATTACCGCCTTGTCCTTTTGTATTTTTCTTTCATAAATGCGTTCCTCAAATTCATATATTTTCTTGGAAGAAGGCGCCATTGTGCCGCCGTATTGGTGTGGCGTGCCGCGCAACAATTCTTGTAATTCTAATTTCTCGTCTGGTGTCATCATCTCTTCTAAACATGTGACCCATTGGTCGTCCTTGCGTAGAATCCTACCCATTTTATAAAACGATAATGGTGTTGGGTCCATTTTGTAATAAAAATACTTTATATTTATTTGGATTCAATTTTATCGTGTAGCTCTTCTATAAGCATTAATAGTTTATCCTCAGCAATTTTATGCTTGACTTCGCTGGCATTATATCGTTTAAGTAGTTCCGCATTACATTGGGTTAATTCTTCTATATCCTGGTAACATAGTTTTACTCTCTCTTCTAATATTATAATAGAATCTATAATAGAGAGAGTGCTCTTTACTGTAAGGTCATTATCATTTGTCCGGTCATTATCATTTGTCCGGTCATTATCATTTGTCCGGTCATTATCATTTGTCCGGTCATTATCATTTGTCCGGTCATTATCATTTGTCCGGTCATTATCATTTGTCCATTTATCCATATAAATGTGGCGGACTTCCTTTAAAAATTTATTAAATGGCATATAACAGTATTTATATTATTATAAACACTTTTTACACGTATAATAATCATCGTCGCTCCAATATTTCTTTATTTCTGTTTCGCCGCACGAGTCGCATTGAGAATATTGACTATTTCTTTTATCTCTTTGAATAACTCTATAATGTCCTATAATCCTTTCAAATATTTCATCCCCCAAGGCAATCTGTAGTAGACGCGGCGAGTTCACATTCATTAAGGTAATCGTTCCTTCGAAGATATAATTAATGTCCCACAAATAAATGTCTTTATAAAAATATCCCGCCGCCCGTTTTTCAAACTCAATGCCATTGACGATTTCAACCATGATGTCGTTATTATACATATTAAATAAAAATATTATTTATATTCAGGTTCAATTTTATATATTCATTATGACTTCGTCTACGTTTACTTCGTCTACGTTTACTTCGTCTACGTTTACTTCGTCTACCAAGAACGGAAGCAATTTATTATAAGCAGAATCACCAATCCGTAGTTTAATTAATCGCCTATTACGTGTATATAATAGTTTATTCGTAGGGTCATATTTGTATACAGACCCGAGTTTGATTCCATTATATTTAAAGTGCCCGCATTGTCCTGGTTCAATATCAGTGTTGCCTAATGCATCCGTTTCTTCAAGTATTAATTCGCCGAGTATGATGTAAACCATTTTTGTTAAAAATTTAAATAAATAATTTAATTTCAATTTTATTGATTATCATTATTTAATTCCATCCATTTTCAAAATGGATATTGAAATTTCCCGTAATACGATTTACCATATTGTCGCCCAATAATTCGCGCAGATTGTTGAGTGACCCATTATTAACCAAATATATGTCGTTTTCAATTATATATAAAATGTCGGGTAGATGAACGCCATTATAGTAATAACCGTCTTCGCCCTTGTAGTCAAATGTTAGATTCATTTTTTTTAATAAAAATAATATAATATATTCCGTTTCAATTTTAAACTGTGCCGCCTGAAACTGTGCTAAGTGCCGCCTGAAACTGTGCTAAGTGCCGCCTGAAACAGGGTTTTGAACTCTCTGAAAATCGCGTAATCACGGTCAAAGTATTCCAATTCTATAATATATCCGGTTTCATCATCGGCAAAGAATATTTTCACGTTAATGTCGTGCGTTTCCTTGTATTTAAGAATATAATAGTGCGAGTTACGCCTCATCCGCATGGTTGAAAAGGTTTCATCGAATACACGGATAATGTCATCATATTTACCGGAACTAAAATAGATATCGTGTCTGAGGTCGTAATAAAAGGGTCGCTTAAATGTTCTCGGATTAGAAATGTCACCGCATGGCGGCGATATATCTTTATCCTTAAAGTAATATACATTTCGCAAATGGTAATAATCCAAAATATGTAGCGTGCGTTTGAGCGCGGGTATGTCCGCGAATTCAATATAGGGAAGACCGTTTGAAGCAGCGACGCATTTCGCATCGACGGGTGTGCCCTTGTAAGTGAATGCCTTTGTTTCTTGGTCATAATCAAATGAGACCCAGTTAATGGTAACGCAGTTAGACCCAAAGTCGGTATAGAATGTTGCCGTCATTTTTTGGTTAATAATATATTTTTTATTTTAGTTTCAATTTTATAAAAAATATATATTTCATTCGTATATTTCATTAATAAATGTCTGGTGCGTCGGGCAATTTATTAATTAATGTCCTGCGAATAAGTCGCTTCGTTAGCATGGGAAAATGCTTCTTATACTTTTTATAAATCATGTTTGGCGTGAGCAATGGTTCCTTCTCAATCAGTTTCTTCATCTTGTCCGACATAATTGCTTTGTCCAAATGCTTTGTGATAGACCCGCACATAAATCCAGCGAGAAATATAAACCCGAAAAGAATAAAGGTGAACGCGACGAATACAGCAAAGTCAGACATTGTAGTTTGTTCATTATATACACCCTTAATTTAGATTCAATTTTATTTTAAATAAAAAATATTTTATTCATTCATCATTTCATTAGACCATCATTTCATTAGACCCCGAATGAATCGCTTTGTTAGCGTCGGGTATTGCGCCTTATACTTTTTATAAATCATATTTTTTGTGAGGTGAGGTTCCTTCGCAATCAGTTTCTTCATTTTGTCCTTTGTTAATATATTGATATTTTTAACGAAATAGAATGCGAGAGTCCCGCAAATAAACCCAGCCATAAAAATCCAGCTTAAAATGGCGTATACTGCAAAGTCGGACATTGTCATTGTTTGTTCATTATATGCGCCTTTATTTTACTTTCAATTTTATAAAAAAATATTTAATACATTTATTTAATACGTTTATTTAATACGTTTAATGAATCTACAACCCGGTGCATCCATATTGTGACTTACCTTGTAGGGCGGTTCAATTGCGAGCGATTCAAACACCATGTCGGGCGTAATATCGGGTGAATATTTGCGTTGAAGAACTGCAGTAATTCCTGAGATGGTCGCAAAACTAAACCAATTTATGTCGCGCGTATAATTGTCGTCGATTAGTTTTCGAATGTGTATTAATGATAAAATACGACGACTTGATTTGGCAGGTTCAGTTATTTCATTTTGGATAAACTCAACTGGTTTTGCGGATAGGCGAAACATAAATGACATCCTGTATATTTTGTTCATTATTTCTTATATTAAGATTGGTTCAATTTTATTTATTCCATTTATTCCATTTTATTTATTCCATTTATTCCATTTGTGCGTCTATTCCATTTGTGCGTCTATTTAGATTGTGACCGTTTACGCTCTAACTTAGTCTCTTCATATGCATACCCATTAATAGATGGACTATAAAACATATTTTCCCATTGTTGTTTATGCTGTCTTATCTCTCTATGAAAAAAAATAAGTTCATTATTTAATTTATTTATTTCGTTTGATTGTTCTTTATAACTATTCATTAGTTCATTGTAACTAATGGTTAGTTGTTTTATTTTACAGTTTGCCTCTTCTAATGCTTGAAATGTAGCCATATATAAAAATGATGAAACAATATTTATATTATTTTAAATATTAAACTATACCTTTTTTATTACAGGTTCATTATTACAATTACATTTTCCTCCTCTTTTTTTTGTTTTTCTATTTCTTTTTCTTTTTCTATTTGTTCGCATTATATATTATATTATTATTATTATCTTTAATATTAGTGAGTTCTGCAATAACTTCTTTAAGATGTGCGATGACGTTATTACAGTTTGTAATGACATTTTCCATTTCTACGTGTTTTTCTGCATACTCATTATTATGTTTAATCAAATTATTTATGTGTTCTAATAAATCTACATTTGACATTTTATTATATTAGTATATAATTTTTATATTAAAGAAAAAATATCATACTTCCAGAATAAATCGCAATTCCAAGAATATGTATTGACGCATGATATTTGTCAGATACTTCAGGTCGCGCGTCAAATGAAAAACAATTATTGTAAAATCCATACGTATATATAATTAGCATATAACCAAACCCTAAAATAAATAACCCAATTGTTTCATATGTGGTTATTGCGTGAAGTAATGTGCGGATGATAAGTGCGGAAAGCGCCATCCGGTCAAATATCAAACTGATACGAGAATAAGATGAATGATACCAAACAGATGTGGTTGCTTGTGCTGTTATAATTGCTACATCTGACCAACGATTTAAAAATAGCGCAATCAACGCGGGCGTAAAAATCAACATGGATGAATATTGGATAATTTGCATTTAATTATTATAATTATTGTATTTAAATTAAAAATAACCATATTGGATTACCCTGTTCTTCGTTTACCCTGTTCTTCGTTTACCCTGTTCTTCGTTTTACCCTGTATATATTACATATTCAATTGCCAGCAAGAACTTATTTTGCCGTGTCGCGGGCAAATCTCTTTCTCAGCGAATCCCAACTCTTCATACAAGTCGGGTTCTACGATTTTCCGTAATGTATTGAAATATGCCGTTGCGCCGTCGATTGTTCCGTCGCTTAGTCGGTCGACTTCCAGCGGGATATATTTGTCATTGTAATAGCATTTGTTTTCTTGGTCGACATTGTAGATGATTCCGAGAAAGCGAAGGGTTGTCATTCTGATTGTGTGCGACATTTTTTGTGTATCTTTCTTATCATTAATAACGTTTCAATTTTATAATAAAAATATATAATTAGTGCGTCGTTATTATCCTCTCATTAGTGCGGCAAGTTCTGCCTTCTTTGCTCCGATGGTATCCAGCGTAATGAGCGGCGGCGCCTTACGACCCGTATTGTGCGGAATAGTCGAGTAAAATACATTACACAGAAGCGCTACCTCGTGTTGTGTTCCATCTTGAATGAGGCAAGTCTCAATTTCGTTGAGCGCATTGACGCCCTTGGCGAGCTGACGCAGAGAAAGATTGCTGATGATTGCCATTGTTTGCGTTATTTTAATTTATTATTTATGATTCAATTTTAATTTTATTATAATATATGCCCCATATACTTAAATTAGTTGGAGCCAGTATATCATTGTATGATTTAAAATATCATCTTGAAAATATTTTAAATCCATTAAGACAAGTGCCAATCGTATGCAGTATTGATGCGGTTGATTATGGCATCTATATCGTGTGCTTTAATGGAGTGTCGGGAATTCTTCAAAGTTTATATAATAATTTATATAGAGAAACAGAAGCGAGACTTGTTATAAATAATAATAATTATTATACGATTACTTTTTTATATGAGTATCTACAGGGAGTTATAGAGAGACCCTGGGTCATTGAATGCCCATTTCGTTATATTGATTATGGACTGTTATACAAGGGCAGACCTTATATAAATTGGATAGTTGAATTTACAGAAAGTATGGAATTAGAAGATAATTAAGGTTCGGAGCCTCTGGACCTGGACCTTCCTTGCGACCTGGACCTTCCTTGCGACCTCATCTCATTTTTATTTCGTCGCGTATTTGGATTAGACAATCTTTGCGGTATCATAAGAGTTGGCATATATATTAATATATTATTTTAAAGGAATATATTATTTTTATTTCGGGTTGGCACATATAAATCTATATCATCGTTAAATGTTTCACTAAAAACATGAATAGGTGGATTATAATAATCGCCCAACCCGGTCGGATTCAATGTATACTTTTCATCAAGACGATAATAAAACTTATAGGGTAATTTAAGCTTATAGGGTAACGCATAGAGTGAACCTTTAACCAATGGATAAAAAACTTTAGTGTGAACCCGTTTTAGAGGTTTACCATATTGAGTTGGTATAAGCGTATACTCTGATTCTAATTCTTCTTTAGTAATTGCGTGTGGCGGTAATGAAAATAAGTTTGCTTGTGTTAAGTCAGTTACATTTCCGAATGGAATTGAAAGGTTCCCTTCATTTGGATGTGCGACTGTAACTTCGAATGTGCGTGCGACTGGACTACCTCTATTTATTTTTGGGGTTTGATTACGTCTTTTATTTGTTTTTTTTGCGCTTTTTCTATGTGAACTCATATATATATAATGAAAATATTTGTTTTACATTATTCAAAATTAATTGACCGAAAACAAAGTATATTGTCTCAATTTGAAAAACATAACATAACAGATTATGAGTTTATTGAACTCTTTGACAAGGACGCGATATTAGATAGTTATAAGGAGTTGTTTACCCCTCATTATAGATTGAATATGTTGTCTCTCTTTCTAAAACATTTATGGGTATATAAAGAAATAGAGAATAAATATGATTGCGCACTAATATTGGAAGATGATGTTATACTGGCAGATAATTTTATTGAAACTTTTAATAAATATATGGCGGAATTACCCGCAGATTATGATATGTTATTTATTGGTAATGGATGTAATTTACATATGAATGATATAACTGACAAATGTATATATGAAAAATGTTTGTATCCGACGAGTTGGGGTGGAGATGGCGCGGCGAGATGTAGCGACAGTTATGTTGTTAATAAAAAATGCGCTATCAAATTTAATAAGTATATATTGAGTAATATAAATGTGGGTATAGATTGGTGGATAAATATTGTAGCGCGCGATAATAACTTTAAGGTGTATTGGAGTGAACCGACTATAGTTACGCAGGGGTCGCAGAATGGGTTATTTAAACGGGAGATTTAATTCAGTTGGAAGATTCATAACGAGATGAGTTACGTTGCGCATATACTTGGGACATATGTTTGCGAGGTACATATACTCGTATGTTACTAAATTGTTTATTACTTTTAGACCAAGTTAAAGGGTTAACTGTTTGTGCCCTATTATCCAATGTTTTATTTTTATTATCATCTACGTCAAAACGTGTATAACCAAAATCTTCATCATATGTATAAGGTATAGCATAAGTAGAATCCTTAAATAAAATATATACAATACTTCCAGTCCTAATGCGTATAGGCCAACCACCAATAGTATGTATCTTTACGTATTGTTTTTGTAAAGTATATTTATCAATACCTACAGAGGGTATACGCTCTGCGTTTGCATCCATTATATTTTTTGATTCTACTTTTGCTTCTGGGAACTGTCTGTTAGTTCGATTTAATCTATATGCTCGAGTTCCAACTGGGTTTATGCCATTTTGTGGATAATTACCTCGTCTGTTTCTAGATTTAGATTTAGATTTAGATTTGGATTTGGATTTACGTTGGGTTGCATTTTTAGGCATTATATAATATACATATATTAAAATAGTTCATCTATATCGTCCATATATAATAAACTTATATAAAAACATTACGCGTAATTTAAACAAATGGATAAGGAACAAATAGACTGTTGGCGCGCATCGGCGATGTAGTTCATTCTTTATAAATGTAAAATATATAGTAGTTATATATTACATTTCATTTTTGTGTCCTGTGTCATCCCCCTGCCACCCTTCCCCTCATCACTGCCCCCATTTAACCCCAATCACCGGCAAATCGCCATCAACCCTTTACTCCAAGAAATGAGTCGGAAAATTCATAAATGAGTATAATTAACGTTTATGCGAACGTTTGCGTGAACCGCCGCGTTTAGGTTTAGGCGACTTGGGAGACTTGGGAGACTTGGGTGACTTGGGCGACTTAGACCGTTGTCTAGGAGTAAATTGTCCCCTTGCGTGGCGTTCCTTTCTTGCCATTTCGATTTCATTTGCGGTTGGGTTTTTTGATGTTTTTCCGAACATATAAATATACTAATATAAAAAAATATAAATCAAATCGCCCTCTCTCTTACAAATCTCTATTATGATAAATCCGAAAAATATTATCCGCCCACAACAAATCCTCATTCAACCGCGTATTTAAAGTATAAATCATATCCGGCGTAAGTCCATCGTAATTTAATCTAAAGAAATTAAACGCCCCTGGGAAATTGTCCGCAATAAAGTCAACGCCAAATAAATCTTCCATTGGACCGGGCGAAAAGTAAATGCGTTCTCCCAAATAGAGTCCAACACGGCGCCCCTGATAAAATACAAATTGCGTAGGAATACGCATCAAAGCAGAGTCATACTGAGAAACAACCGAAAACTCCGTGTTCCAAATAGTGATGATAGCCATTGTGTGTAATATTAATTATAAAATAAACCACATTCAATTTTAAAAAAAAATATTATCAAATTGCCTTTATATTAATGCCAATGCCCCATCCAAATGTCAAGGTATTCAATATTGGTGCCGTGAAAATGTTCAAAGTTGTCGCGATTGGTCGGCTCATCATGACCCTTGATAACGCGCCTCGCCATTTCAGTAGAAAACTTAATCTTCGCCGCCCGAGATTGCGGTGTGCCCTTATACCGTGTAATTTTTGCCGCGTTTTCGTCAGTAGTGTAGTTCGCCCCCGCAGATGTCGTGCGAATAGTTGCTGCCTTGTGATTAAACTTGGCGCGCTTTCGGTCTGCCCGAATAGTAAGTCGGTTAGTGTCGTAGAGCATCTCGTAGTCAGTGGTCGCCATTGTGTGTATATATAAGTCCATACTATATAATAATTTCAATTTTATAGAGAATGAGAAATGAGTGGGAAAATCGATAAATGAGTCAAAAAAAATATATATCATATTGAGACAGAACTTTAATGTCTCTCTATAACTCGGCATTTACCTATTCTGGGAGAAACATTCAATACATCACGAACGCTTCTGTATTTGATATACCAACCCGCGCTGTCTCCGCCATTCTGAACAATAACGATATAGGGTAATTTCTTTTCGTCGGCTATATGCCTTGCGATTTTATCCACAATACTTAAAGGATATTTTCCAGAGAGACGACCTTGTTTGTTAAAGGTATATTTAACTCCATCAATTTTAACTTCCTCACCCTTACACAGATTGTTTGTCGCCGAGCCAAGGTCAAACCCTTCATATTCGTGTGTGGAATACATTGGAACGCATGAATACAATAATGACAATGAATTCGCAAGGGTTCAATTTTATAAAAAAAATATATAACATATTAGCGCGCACGTATTCACTGCAAAGAATTGTTCTTGATGCAGTGAGCGCATGTGTTGGTTGCCGGATTAAACGGCTTATATTTCACTTCCTTTTTAGTGCTATGCCCGAAGCAAGCAATTTCTGCCGCCCGCCCCGCCGTAGCAAGTCGCCCAGGTTTCCCGCCACAAGACACACACAATTTAGGCATTTGGGGTGTCATTATGATGAGTCAGAGTTATATAGTATTAGGTTCAATTTTATAAAAAAAATATATTATCCTATTGACCTCATCTCTCTACAAAGGATTATTCCTTTCCTTTTCTAAATACATCTTGAATACCTCGTCCGCACTCCTAAGCATATCGTTCGTTTCGTTCTTCTGCCGGTTGTATTCTTCGTTGGTCAGCCCCGTCCGGTCAAATCGCCCGAATGTGATGCCAATGCCGAAGTTGTCCACGTTGAACTCCGGGCCAAATAATTCAAACATCGTTACCGGGTCAAAATAAATCGTGTCGTCGTTGTCATTGATGTCGAATAGACCCACGCGACGGCCTTCATAGTAAATGAACTGAACAGGATAACAAGTAAGCGTGTTGTCCCAAAAGAATTTCACATCGAACTTGCGCCCGTTGACTGTAAGAGAAAGAGTCGCCATTTTTTATTGTTTGTGTAATTAATTATAGGGGTTTCAATTTTTTATTGTAGTAAATATATATGCCTAAAAGGAAAGGCGAGAGAGAAATAACGAACGATTTGGCATTAAATGAACAAGATATTTATAATAGAATAATGCGCACACAAATACGAGAAAAACTAGGACGTGATGTAATATTATTTAATCCTGAAGATATACCATATTTAAGTGAAATTATAAATTTGAATGAGGATGATTTATTAACTCTGCGCGCCAAAAGGGCATTTAAACATACACAGTTAATATTAATAATGAATGATATGTTTGAAGGTGTACCAGCACATGCGGTTGGTGAGGCTGATTTGGAAGATCTTTACGCATTATCAGTAAACCGTGGAATGGACCAAGCAGTTTCAATAGAACATATACTTAGAATATTAAGAGATAAACTTGATCTTGCTAAACTTGGCACACCATTCGACCCTGTAACTATTGATTTTCTTATACGAATACGAGATGATCCCACTACCCCCCCTGATATT
>Ga0209500_10002875_pt1 | contig 11972 bp, 9 predicted proteins | sample S_140212_EF_Meta_FD_187323 | JGI IMG/M metagenome (GOLD analysis project Ga0209500, IMG submission 187323) | Freshwater microbial communities from Lake Simoncouche, Canada to study carbon cycling - S_140212_EF_MetaG (SPAdes) (version 2) | ecosystem: Environmental > Aquatic > Freshwater > Lake ...
GGCTGCGCGTCGCGGGCGGGCATGAGCCATGCCGCCATCCTCGCGCGGCGGCTCGACCGCGAGGTGATCAATCTCGGCTTCAGCGGCTCCGGCAGGATGGAGCCCGCCCTAGCCGATTGCATCGCCGGCATCGACGCCTCGGTCTACGTACTCGAATGCCTGCCAAACCTGACCATCGAGATGGTCAGGGATCGCATCGACCCGTTCGTCCGCCGCTTGCGGCGCGATCACTCTTTGACCCCGATCCTGCTGGTCGAAAACCTAGCCATGCCGACCGAGGCGCCGCAAAACGAGGCGCTACGGGAGGTTCGAGACCGGCTGCTGGCCGACGGCGTCACCGGCCTGCACTATCTGCCGAGCGTCAACTGCCTGCACACCGGCGGTGAGGAGGGCACCGTCGACGGGGTGCATCCGACCGATCTGGGGTTCGTCCGCATCGCGGAAGCCTACGAGCCGTTGCTGCGGAAACTGCTTGGCGCGGCATCACCGCTGACCGCGAGCGGTCGAACGGGAAAATGAATCGGGCCGTCGGCAACATCAGCCATTGGGGATGCCCGAACGACCGATGTTTTCCAGGAAATCTCCATGCGGCGAAGGGGTAACTGCTCTGGCGAATCGCGGCGGAGTTTCCACTTGTCTGCCCCAACTGTGGCGGCGTCATTCGGCTCATTGCGTTCAGACCGTTTCCCGAGTGCAAAACCACCCATGGCCTTCGCACTCTTGGCAACCTCCGGTTGCTGCAAAACTTCCTGTCCGCAATCCAAACCGATCAGGAAGTTCGTCGCGCACGTCAACGAACGGGTCGAACCGCTTCCGGTGTCACCCGCCCGTGGGCCACCCACGGAGTGGGACAACCTCGCCGGCTTGGAATTACTTCTTCAACGCTTCGCCGAGAAACGTGAACAAGGCCTTTGTCGAGGGATCGTCGGCGATGCCGAGTTTGGCGTTGATCTGGTCGTGATTCGTTTCCTTCGCGCCGAAAACCGTCGCGACGACGCCGGCTGCGCTGAGGACCGAGCCGAGCCGTTCGGCCTGGGCGGTGGTGTTTGGATCGTCGGCGACATGGAGCAGCAAGAACGGCGGAATTCCTTTGTTGCGGGCCACATGATTGACGGCGGAGAAATTACGGTGCTTCTCGGGGGCGTTGCCGAATTTTTGGTAGTGGCCGAACTTGGGGTCGGGCTGATCAATCGCCTTACGACGCGCGGCGGCCGTCTCGATGATCAGCGGCACGTCGTACGTATCGCCGTCAACCGGCACGCATCCTTTCGCGATCGCGAGTGAAAGACCCTCCGCTTTTAAGTAACTTTCGTCGGTGCAGACAAACGCTGCGAGTTGAGCCCCAGCGGAGTGCCCCATGACGAGCAAGCGATTCGGGTCGCCGCCATGCTCGGCGATATGATCGTGCACCCAATGGATCGATTTCGCGATGTCGCGAATGATCGTTTCCATGTCGACGTGTGGCAGCAGACGGTAATTTGTCGAAACGAAGACGAACCCCTTCTCGATGAACGCCTGCGGCTTGATCTGCACGCCCGACTTATCGCCAACTTCCCAGCCGCCGCCGTGAATCCAAAAGACGACGGGTAGATTCTTGGCATCGTCCGGGGCGTAGACGTCGAGCGTCTGTCGCTCGTTCACCGGCTCGGCGTAAGGAATGTCACGGCGGACGTGCTCGGCGTGCGTCGTCCAAGCCGGCAGGAACGTGAGCAGAAAAGCGAGGGGGCGGAGCAGGGTGCGATTCATAGAAAGTGGTGCCGTTTCAGGGGGACAGGTCAGTTAGCCCCCGAACTATTTGTCAATGTCCGGGGGCAGGGGCTTGTAAGGTTCAGCGGGTGTGAATTCAGCACTCACGTCACCGACTCGATCTAGGTTGTTTGCCAAGTCGAGTTTCTGAACCTTTAAAAAATCTAGTTTATCGAGCTTCACCCAAATAATATTCGGACTTCTGCTGGACTCGAAGAAATAAACTCGATTGGATATGTCAGCCACAGTCCGCCAGATCGTCGCTGACGTATTTGGTTCATTCACACTTGCCGGGCCAAAGGGCTGCGCAACGTTTCGCATCACGCCGAGGACGCCAGCAACTGCCTCTCGCTGGTTCTTCGGCTCCGGGAGCCGACCCAAGTAATAAGCGGCACGGACGAACCGATCCGCTGCTTTTACACTACCTGGCAGTTCTTCCACGCCCCCAAACCCCTTGTATTTCTTGAGTCCCTCCACTTGTTTGTCGAACGTGGGGGAGTTGGTCATCACACGGGCCTCCGGGCCTTGGAATATCTTGATCTTCGAGCCGATGTATTCCATCACAGCGGTGTCGCCGGTCTTGTCGGCCAACGATAGATGGACGGTGATGGGCTTCTTGAAAGAGTCACCAACTGATGCGGATAGGATTTGCACGTCATTCGTCTTGAAATACTTCACAGCCTCGGCCACCGTTTCGAAATTGTCCAAGCAGAATTGGAGCCACTGACTCACAACAAGACCAGGGCGATTGTCATCTCGTTTGCCATACTCGCTTTCGGCAAGCCAGAGCATATTGGCGGTGAGGCCCGTCTCGTTCATTCCATCGGTGGAGCCCACGTCGTAACCGCTGACGATGAGACTGCCGTACTTGGCGGTCCACTTGACGGAGTTTGTGGTGGCCATGCCGTCTCGCTTGACACCTCGTGGAAACACCCACAGATTCGAACGAAGGTCTTCGGCCCAATCCATATTTCGGCCGACGACGACGAACGTGCCATCCTTCGATGTGTAAAGAACCCGACTGCACGCCGATGCAGGCGGGCTTAACAGAACGGCCCCAGCGAAAAAAAGGCTCCATAAACCAGCGACAACGATGCGGTTGGCAAATGACATGCGAATAGAGTTCTCATTTACATTGCAAAGGTCTGGAACGCCCGTGAGAATCACGGATTCTTTTTAGGAGGCGTCATTCTATCCCAGCTGTGCTAGCACGACACCATGCACGAATGAAAGACAGTCGTGCTTCACTGCTTTGTCGCCCCGAAAGTGCTTTTGTGAAGTGGGCAAGATTCAGGAAGTTATTTGCCACAACGATGCCGTTCTAGCAGTTCGTGCGTGGCCTGCCCTGACCTGCCCCCCCAACGGCAACGGTCTTGCCTCTCCCCGCCCCCTCGACCTCAACCTGTCGAAGTGTGGGGATGATCTGCTCAGCCTGTGATTTCTTTCCTCGTGGCATTGAATGCCCCCTTTCGTTATCACACCACCAGATTCTCTCACTGGGAGTGGTGCCGTTGGATGGGGCAGGTCACGTCGCAATCGCACTCGCTTTGAGCCCGGTCCCACGCACAAAAACCTCCCCGTAGGTCGACGTGCGAGCGCAGCCGTGTGAAGAGCCAGACCCGTCAGCCGAGAGCCCGTTGTGAAAGTACCGTCAACGGGGCTATCCTCTTGTCGTGTTGTGTTATCCCTTTTGGGTGGCTTGCTTATGACAATCGCCGACGCTTTCTTTGTGTTCCGTAACGCTCGCCACCGCCCCGTACCGCAGGGGCTCGTTGGCTTCGCCTGCATCGTGCTGCTCTGCTTGGCCGTCGGCCGCACCGCCGCCGACGACCTGACGCCGCGGCCAACGATGGGCGAGATCATCCGGCTCGACGCCGCGGCCGATGCACTCCTGCCAGCCAATGCGACGATTGAGGTGCTCGCCTCCGGCCTCGATTGGAGCGAGGGCCCGGTCTGGCTCCCAAAGACCGAGAGGCAGCCAGGCGGCGGCGGGTTTGTCGTTTTCTCGGATGTGCCACGGAACAAGATCTATCAATGGAAGGAGGGCGCGGGTCTGAGCGTGTTCCTTGAGCCCAGCGGCTACACAGGCCTGCCAGGCTACAGCAGCGAGCAGGGGAGCAACGGTCTGGCCATCAACGCCGCCGGCGAGCTGATCTCCTGCGAGCACGGCGACCGACGGGTCTCTGTACTCACCCACCGCGGCGGCAAGCGGACGCTCGCCGATGCCATCGACGGCAACCGGTTCAACAGTCCCAACGACTGCACGATCGACAAGCGGGGCGCCATCTATTTCACCGATCCACCCTATGGCCTCCCTGAAGGCGCGAAGGACACAAAGACCCGCGAGATCGCCTGGCACGGCATCTACCGGATCGCGGCCTCCGGCGGCGTGACACTGCTCTCGAAGGAAATGACGTTTCCCAACGGCATCACGCTGAGCCCCGATGAGAAGACGCTCTACGTGGCCCAGTCAGATCCGCAGGCCGCGCTCTGGAAGGCGTTTGCAGTGAAGGCTGACGGCACGCTCGGGCCATCGCGTCTGCTCCACGATGCAACCGCGATGGTGGAGAAGCACCGCGGCCTGCCCGACGGGCTGAAGACTGACGTCACGGGCCACATCTGGGCGACCGGCCCCGGCGGTGTCCATCTCATCTCGCCCGACGGAAAACTGCTCGCCCGCATCGATACGAAGATGGCCTGCGGCAACTGCTGCTTCGGCGGTGACGACGGCTCTTGGCTCTACATCTGCTCCGATGCCTTCCTTGTCCGTGTGCCGACGAAGACCCGCGGCTACGGGCTGTAGATTGCGGCTCGTGCCCGGCCCTCGCGGGGCATCCGTCGATCCAATATGTGCCCCGATTCCGTGAAGCCCTCGCATGCGAGCAGGCTCCGCCATAAATGATTTGGGCCGTCAGCATGCCCCGCTGAAAACGCTGACAATCTCGCTGATTCACACCACAATTGAATCAAAGTTAGGGGTAGCATCTACAGGGCACTTCCCTCACAATAGAAAACGGTTCTATCCATGGGGGCCGGTTACGCGCCGGCTCTCGTGTGTCTTGCACGATCGGCCACCTTGCAAAACGGTATAAATCCAACGAATCTCTCTGAAGTTATGGTTGGCCGACCCGTATGAAAATCTTGTTGGTCAACGCGCTCCCGGATCTGGTGCGGTCCATCGCCCACCGGGTCGACCACGTGACAGTTCTGGCCAGTCCGCACAGGCAGTCAGAATACGAGGGCCTGCCGTCGAGTTGCCGCGTCATCCCCTTCGTGCCGCGTGCCAAGGTTGACCCTGCCGCGATCCTCACGCTGCGTCGCATCATTCGCGATGTTCAGCCCGATATCCTGCACGCGTTTCCGCCTCGCTCACTGGCTGCAGCCGTCCTCGCAACGATTGCGCTGCCCCGGCCGCCCCGGCTGGTTTCCTATCGGGGGATCGCCCATACGCCGTCCTGGCTGGCGCCGTCCGATCTTCTGACATTTCTGTGCCCAAAAATCGCGATCCACTGCTGCGAATCCAACGCCTGCGCCGACCATCTCGTCGAAGCGGGAGTTCCGCGATCCAAGTGTGAGACGATCTATAACTGCGTTCGGCACCAGCCCCAGCCCTTCTCGCGGCAGCAGCTTCTAGAGCGATTTAATATTCCATCCAATGCCTTTGTCGTCGGCACCACTGCAACGATCCGGCCGGTCAAAGGCACGGATATTCTCCTCGAAGCAGCCGCGAGATGCGTGGACCTGCCCGACATCTACTGGCTGCTCATCGGACCTGTGCACGACGCTCGGGTGGAGAAACTTGTGCGCGCACCGCTCTATGGCGACCGCCTTCGAATGGCGGGCCCTATTTCCAATGCCGGGGTGCTGGCGAATGCCTTCGACCTGTTCGTGATGCCATCCCGGCAGGAGGCCCTGTGCAAGGCGCTCCTGGAGGCGATGTCTCAGGGTGCCTGCCCAGTGGTCAGCGACGCTGGTGGCATGAAGGAACTCGTACGAGACGGCGTTGATGGCATCGTGGTTCCACGCGAGAACGTTCAGGCACTTGCCGATGCCATCCGCCTCTTACACGCCGACCGGGATCGGGTGCAACGCTACGCCAGTTCGGCCCGGCAGCGTGTCGAGGAAATGTGTTCGCCGGAAATCATGGCGGACAGAGTGCTGCGGGTGTATAGCAGGCTCATGGGGCCTCAAAGCTGATCCCAGCAGAAGCTGATAGGCACCGAAGTGGTCAGCGACTTGGGGCGAATGCTCGCACAGAACACTCTGCAACGTGCAGCAAGCGTTTGTTCACCCGATCATCGTCGATCATCCAACTCGCGGGGTGCATAGAATATCGCATGCAAAACGGTAGCGATCGAAGAGCGGATGCTCACAGAGCATCCTTCTTTTGATTCTATCGCGACTATCCGCGATGCTGTGCGGTCTGTGCGTAGAGTTGCTCGAGCTTTTCGATGTGGGCGTCAGGCAGAAAAAGTTTTTGGGTTCTGGAGAGTCCCGCACAGCCCTGCCGTCGGTATTCCGCAGGATCATTCAGCAGTTGGATGACGGCCGCAGCCAGGGCACGGGCACTGTTCTTTGGCACAAGAAGCCCGCCACCTTCCGCGAGCACCTCCGACACACCCCCGCATTGAGTCGCGATCACCGGCACTCCGCAGGCCATGGCTTCGACGGCAGTCAGGCTAAACGATTCGTTGGTCGATGGCACGAGCACGAGCGACGCGTGAGGCAGAAGTTCTTGCAAATCGTAACGGTTTCCCAAAAGGTGGGTTCCGTCGAGGCGAGTGCCTCGCGGCAATGTCCCAGGGCCAGCCAGTGCCAGCACGGTGGTGGGGTGAATCTTGCGGACAATTTGTAATGCACGAGCAGCCAACAGTTGGCCTTTCTGGCGGCAGAGTTTTCCGGCCACAAGCAATACGGGTACCCCGCTTGAAACACCGAGCAACGGCCGTAGGCGATCTGGACCGCTTGCAGGTTGAAAAACCGTGGGGTCGACAAAGTTCCAGAGCACCACTCCGCGATCTCCCCATGCGGCCCCACGACGTTGATGCTGCCGGAGCGTGCTGTGCGATACCGCTATGAGCCGGCGATGAAACCACGCGTGCGCCCGAAGCGAGTTGGTGTGGAGGTGGGCCACGCTAGGAACACCGTGCAACACCTGAAGGAGAGCACCAAAATTGCTTGCCCTCGTGAGATGGGAGTGAAAGACATCGATTTGTTCGTGCTTGCAGAAGGCAGCAACTCTCGCGCATTCATTCAGTGGCCACCGCCGAAAGTCGGTTGCCAAGAGGGTTGCCTCGTTGGCAGTCTCACCGGCAATCCATGAATGAGGGCTGGCTGCCACCCATATCCGGTGCCCACGCGCCGCCAGCAGAGCCACGATACGTCGGGCGTAGATCACAGCGCCGCTGTGGCCTGGTGTGGACGTGGCGATCACAATATTCATAGAGAAGGCACGCGGAGAGAATCAACAAAGAACATCGGATGTATTGGCACGTCGAGTGCAACCCAGCGAGAGCACGATCACGGCACGCTTTCCATCCGTAAAATAAGGGTCGCCTGTTAGATTGTGCCTCGGGGCCTCTGGTCGACAGGCAACGACTCCTTCCACGTAGTCTACCGCTTGAATCCGATCGGCGCGCATAAGATCTTCGACGATGTAATCGCGAGATTCATCGATATTGGGGTCCACGCGATGGGTTGTGAGATTCCACGTGTGCGTAGTGAATCGCACGCCAATGTCCCGGCTTATCTGCCCCACCCATACGGGCCGCCCGATGAATTGCAACGGTGTCAGCCAGAGACGGAGGTGCAATCGCTCATTAATCGAACTGCGAATCCGCTGCAATGCCACATCCTGACTACGACCAAATAAATGCAATGGGCTTACGGGGGAATAGCGATACTCGTCGCCAAACACAAACGCCCGAAATGTCTTCCAACAGGTTTTCAGCGTAAGTGTTTCGCATTCATCCCAGCGTGCTGTGCACGCACTCAGCACGGTTGTCAATTCACCGATCAACACGAGATTCACGGGGTCTCCCGGCCGCACTCCCTTTTCGTCGGTCGTGACTGCCGGCATATCCAGCAGTTTTTCTGCCAACTGAAACTCGTTGCACGGAATGGTGGCAGAGGCTGGAAAAAGACTGGAGAAGTCTCGCCGCAGGGAGTCGGTGGTAAGGCCAGGTACAGGAATGACAAACGTTAGGTCGACAACCTGGCCTACTGGATCTGCGGGCAGATGGGTCAGCCGGACAAGGCGGTCGTCGGCCCCGAGGCCGCCGGTGGGAGAGAGTCTCACCCGGACTGTTTTGCTTCCTGCATCGAGCGTCGTGTAGACAAAACCAGTCACGTTTTCGCCAGGCAGGATCGGTCGCAACGGAAAGGCCTGCGTGGCAAAGCATTCGTCCATGCGGCGATTCGCCCAGGCTCCCGTCAGCAGTTTGAGTGGGAGTAGGGCAAAGAGCGGCAGGAAATAGAACGCAGCGATCCCGAAGGCAGACAGCTGTTTGATGATAGAGAAATGATTGATGCCGGCTGCTTCCAAAGGCGTGTAGTAGTGAGGGTCGATGTCGAGGGCATTGAGCCGCAGTGGAGTGGCATGCCGGTTCACCACGTGCAGAAACACAGGCTGAATGCTGCGACTGGCTAGCGAAACGCCAAATAGCTGACGGCTTTCTTGCGCGGATAACACCGCTACGGTAACCTCAGCCAGCGGAGTTTCTTGCGTGTGTCCTCGCGAAAGAAATGTGCGTAGCTGTGGCTCGGGCGAGTAGCCAGTGGCAAACAGTCGCTGCAGCACTTCGATGAGGCGGTGGATTGAATTCACGAGGGAACTGTCGCGGAAAGGATAGGGCATTGGAAAATCGCACTGGAAGAGTGCCACAAATCTAGCGTGATGTTATCCTGTTAGATCTGGCTTGCGGCTTTTTCAGTCTATCATTTGGCAACGTGCGGACGCTGGCCTTCATGAAACAGATGCGATCGAAACAGATGCGATTGATCGTTGGGGCATGGCTGGCAGTATGGGCCAGTGCGTGGGCTGTGTGGCTGCACGCACCGGGTGTTGTGGTGGCGGGTTCACCCACAGCCTCGTCGAACGCAACGAACACACAGAGGCGCGGCGACGAGCCCCCGCCAGCGGAGAACCTCGTGAAGGGGATGACGCTTCCAGTGGGCTTTCGGGCGGTGTTGTTTGCGTCTGAGCCGGATGTGTCGCAGCCAATCGCCATGACCACCGACGAGCGTGGCCGGTTGTGGGTGGTCGAGAACTATTCGTATCCAGAGTGGCGGGAGTCGGGCACTGACCGCGTGGTCATCTTTGAAGATGACGATGGCGATGGTCGGTTCGATTCTCGTACCGTCTTCCTAGACGGCGGCCGAAATCTGACTGGCATTGAAGTTGGCTATGGCGGTGTGTGGCTCACTTCGCCACCGCAGCTTCTATTTGTTGCCGACCGGGATCGAGACGATGTACCCGATGGCGCAGAAAAAAGCAGAGGCTTTGCGAGCGAGACGATCCTGGATGGCTTCAATGCCAAGGAAGTAGGGCACAACATCGTCAACGGACTGCGATGGGGCCCCGACGGTTGGCTCTATGGCAGGCATGGAATCACGGCTACGAGTTGCGTCGGCATTCCAGGCTCGCCCGATCAAGACCGCACTGTTATCGACTGTTCGATCTGGCGGGTACATCCTGTCACGCGGGCTTTCGAGGTGGTGACTCGCGGCACGACCAATCCCTGGGGGTTTGACTACGACGACCTTGGCGAGATGGTGTTTACCAATAACGTGATCGGCCATTTGTGGCATGTGATCCCGGGGGCCCATTACGAGCGGATGTATGGCGTCGATCCGGAATCGCACGTGTACGAATTGATGCCGCAGTGCGCCGACCATCTGCATTGGCCCGGAGGCGAGTGGCAACAGTCGCGTGAAGCGGATGGCAAGCAGGATCCGGCGGTGGATGCCCTCGGCGGCGGCCACTCTCATTGCGGCGGCATGATTTATCTAGGCGACTTGTTTCCAGATCGGTATCGCGGGCAGATGTTTTTCTGCAACACGCACGGTAAGCGAGTGAATGTTGACTCGCTGGAGCACGGCCCGAGAGGCCTCATCGGCCACCACGAACCAGACTTTCTAAAGGCATTTGATACTTGGTTTCGGGGGATTGAGCTGGTCAGCGGGCCGGATGGACGGGTATGGATTGCAGATTGGACCGATGCTGGCGAATGCCACGACCACGACGGCGTTCATCGCACTTCAGGCAGGATCTATACGATTCTCTATGAATCGCGTCCGGAGGTATCTGGTGTGCGCGGCCAATCTAGCCCGGCTGCCACGCCCCCGAAGGCATCGGTTTCACAGGCGGGACTGCCTCGGGCAGTGGCACTTGATCTGCACGCGGCCACCGACGCTGAGTTGGTGCGATTGCAGCTGCACCGGAACGATTGGTTTTGCAGGCACGCCCGGCGGATTCTTTCGGAGCGGCACGTGGCTGGCCGCGATCTCTCTGCCGCAGCTGCCAAACTGCGAGCGATGGCCGAAACGCACACCGACCCCACTCGCCGCCTGCGCGGCCTGTGGGCTGCGTATGCGATGGGTGCAGCCTCGCCCGAGTGGCTTCGCGAGCGACTGAGCGATCCACACGAGTCGGTTCGGGCGTGGGGAGTGCGGCTGCTTGTGGATAGAAACGTTGGGAGCCCACAAGGAAAGCCGGACGGACTTGCCGCGGCTTTGGTAGAGCGGGCTACGGTTGATCCTTCGGGCCTTGTTCGGCTGCATCTGGCCGGTGCGCTTGGAAAATTGCCAACTGCATGGCGATGGGAGATCGCCACGCAGTTGGCAATACGATCCGCGGACGCCGATTGGAACTCGCTGGCCTTAATGATTTGGTATGGCATTCGCGAAGCGGTGATTCAAGATCCGGCCAGAGCTGTGCAACTGGCAGCTTCAACGCCAATGCCCACCTTGCGTCGGCTGGTGGCCAGGCGGCTGGCATTTGATGCCGATCGCTTGCCTGAAGCCGCAGAGGCGTTGTGCAGATTATTGGCGCCCAATACAGAAGATGAAAACGAAAAACCGAGCGAGCATCGCTCGATACAGCGACGCGTCGACTCACTCGCAGGTATGACCGAGGCTCTGCGAGGCAGGCGTCGTGTGGTCTTGCCAGAGCCACTTGTGGCAGCGACCAACGGTCTTATCCAACAGATCAACGACCAGATGCCGGCAGGCCGCGCCGCTGCGATCGCCCAAACGATGGCGGCCATTTTGGCCAAAGAAAAATCGTTTGCCGAACTGCGGGCAGTGGCACTCGATCCGGCTGCACCCGTGGAAGCCAGGCGGGAGGCGATTGCCGCGATTGGCCAGAGCAGGACAGCCGCCAGCCCGTCCGAAGGCCTCGATGCCGCCGAGGTGCTTTCCAAGCTCCTCGACGATCGCAGCGTGCGAGGCGAGGCAGTGCGATCGCTCGCCGGATGTGCAACGCCCAAAGCCACTCAACGGGCCGTCCAACGGCTACCACAATTAGCCCCATCCGACCGCCATATCGCACTTGACTGGATCGTGCGGCGGCCCGATGGCGCATCGCTTGTGCTGGATGCAATCGAATCAAAAAAGCTGGCCGCTGGAGAACTCTCTGCCACACAGGCCAGGGTGATGCACGACAGCGGAGATACGGCGCTCGCTGAGCGATTGGTGAAGCTCTGGGGCACGGTGCGAGAGACCTCTGCGGATCGCATGGCAGCGATCGAGCAATGGAGGTTAAAGCTCTCGTCCGAGTCCTTGGCAAAGGCCGATCGAAGTCAGGGCCGCGCGGTGTGGCAGCAGCGGTGTGCTGGCTGCCACATGCTGTTTGGCGGTCGTGGTCGAGTGGGCCCAGATTTGACCGGCTCCGGCCGTGCTGACGTTGAGTACGTGCTGGCCAACGTGATCGATCCGAGTGCAATCGTACCCGAGGCTTGGAGGTTGACGCAGGTGATCACCTCCGATGGCCGAGTAGTAGCGGGGGCCATGGCGGCTGCCGACGAACGCACGCTGACGTTGCGAACGCCCGAGGGAGATGTTGTGTTCGATCAAAGTGAGGTGGATGAGGTTCGCAAGCAGAAGGAATCGGTGATGCCCGAAGGCCTCTGGAATGGCCTCACCGACGCACAGGTGCGGGATTTAGTCGCTTACCTCGCGTCTCCCGTACAGGTTGCTCTGCCTGATGAATAATAGGTCGTCTGCTG
>Ga0209500_10002876_pt1 | contig 11968 bp, 12 predicted proteins | sample S_140212_EF_Meta_FD_187323 | JGI IMG/M metagenome (GOLD analysis project Ga0209500, IMG submission 187323) | Freshwater microbial communities from Lake Simoncouche, Canada to study carbon cycling - S_140212_EF_MetaG (SPAdes) (version 2) | ecosystem: Environmental > Aquatic > Freshwater > Lake ...
AAATCAAGGACAAGCATTTTATTCATGATTTTTCTGTTGGCTCCTGGACACCTCCACGCAAGTTTGATCTAGCTTGGACAGTAGAATTTGTAGAACATGTTGAAGCTAGATATATCAGCAACTTTGTGGAACCAATGAAGAGCTGTAAGTATGTGGTTATGACTCATGCTTTTCCAAATCAACCTGGCCATCATCACGTAAACTGCCAGACAACAGAATATTGGGTTCATATCATGCTGGCCTTTGGCTTTGAAGTAGATCTTGAAGCAACTAATGCTCTTCGGGCTTCTTCAACTATGGAAGAGCGTTATATTCGGCAACAGTCACTCTTCCTAAGAAATCTAAATTATGTCGAAGCCGCCGCGTAAACCTATTGTAAAACTTAAAGTTTTGTCAAAGAATGTTCCTCGAAAATCTGGCAAACCAGCACATTATGCTCGAGGTGCTAATAATAAAATGTTTCTTACAAATCCAGTAAGAAAAAGAAAACCAAAATAGTTTACATTAATTGAATACGTGTTATAATAAAAATATGCGGGGTTGGTATAGAGGTTGTGCCTCAGCCTTCCAAGCTGAAGAGGTGGGTTCGAATCCCATGCTCCGCTCCACTAATCATTATGAAGTATCTTGAGATTACATACATTGCACATACAACAAACATATACGGAGAATACATATGACTACATCTTTTGCTAATCTAAAGCGTTCAAGCGGCGAATCTCTTTCAAAGCTTACTCAAGAACTAACTAAGATTAATAACCCTACGTCAAAGTCAAATGATGACGACCGCTTTTGGAAGCCAGAAGTTGATAAGATGGGTAATGGTTCAGCTACAATTCGATTCCTTCCTGCTCCAGCTGGAGAAGACATGCCATTCGTTCGCGTCTGGGATCATGGCTTCCAAGGCCCTAGTGGCAAGTGGTATATTGAAAAGTCTCTGACTACAATTGGTCAAGACGATCCAGTTGCTCAATATAACTCAGAACTTTGGAATATATCAGATGACGATAACTCGCCTACCCGTAAGCAGGCGCGTGCGCAAAAGCGCCGTCTGCATTTTACCTCTAATATTCTAGTTGTTCGTGATCCAGCCAATCCTGCAAATGAAGGCAGAGTATTCCTTTATCAATATGGTAAGAAGATCTTTGATAAGCTCAATGATCTAATGAATCCATCATTTGATGATGAAAAGCCTGTCAATCCATTTGATTTATGGGAAGGTGCTAACTTCAAGCTTAAGATTCGTAAGGTTGAAGGCTATCGCAACTATGATAAGTCTGAGTTTGAAGCTCCTGCTCCAATTACCGGTTCCGATGAAGATCTAGAAGCTATTTGGAATAAGGAATACGGTCTACAGGAATTTCTTGATCCTAAGAACTTTAAGTCTTATGAAGAACTAAAGGCTAAGCTAAATACTGTTCTAGGTTTAACGCCTAGTGGAACAGCTTCTGCTTCTCCTGCTTCTAGGGCTGATCGAGTAGTTCTTCCTGAAGCTTCAGCTCCTAATTTTAGGGCTAAGGAAGCTACTGAGGAAGTTCCTTGGAAGGCTGATGAGGATGATGAGGATCTGTCTTACTTTGACAAGCTCAAGTCTCTAGCTAACGAAGACTAAATAAATGGAGAGGGAGGAGAAATCCTCCCTCTTTTTTTAGAATGATGCTAGATTCAGTGATCCGCGATCAGCTACAGTAGGTCCACCGATTACGCCTTGGCTACTAGAGACATTTGTTGGAGAACTTACATTATTATTAATAACTGTTGGACCTGCAGCAGGTCTTTGTTGTTTAGCAGCTTCTACCTGTTTAGTAGTAGAAGTTAGAGCTTGAGTCTGCGGAGTAACTCCAGTAGGTTTAGTCATTTCATAAGATTTCATTATCGTGGGTGATGGAGTATTACCCATGCTAATACTCATTTTAATAGCAGAACGTTGCCTTTCACTCATTGGTTGGCCAGGTATAAACGGTTCACCAGCAATAAGTGTTTTTGTTTCAGCAGCTGTTGTTGGTTTATCCATCTCAGCTTTATTTTTATTGTTCTTTAATAGGCCACCGATAGCTTTAGCTCCTAATGCTGCTGCACCAAATGGTGTAGCCATTAGTGCTCCTTTACCAAGAGCCTTTGCTACACTAGCAAATTTAGATGGAGTCTTAGGCTTAACTGGAACAGCAGGAGCTCCTTGAGATGCTTCAGCTGGACTTCCAGGAGGTGCACCACCAAAAGCTCCCATATCTTTAGCAGCAAGAGCAGCGTCAATTCCAATAGATGCTGCAGTACCAATACCAGGAATTGTACCTACGGCACCGCTGGCTAATTCCAATCCAGCACCAGCAAAATCTCCCTTAAGAGCGCGGCCGGCAGCAAATGCACCACCGGCTATAAGGCCAACACCAGGAATCTTTTTAAGCGCTGATTTTAAAAGACCCTTTCCTAAGATTTTTGCTCCAGTTTTAGCGCCAGCTTTAGCGCCGGCTTTTTCTGCAGCTTTAGCACCACCACCAAATAACTTTGATAATACATTTGGTTTCTTAGCAGCCTGTTCTACACCTTCAGCGGCAGCAGTTCCACCACCAAATAACTTTGATAATACATTTGGTTTCTTAGCAGCGGCTTCTGCTACATTTTCTGCGCCTTCAGCAGCTGCTTTAACAAACTGGCCGCCTATCTTTTTACCTGATGCATCAACAGCACCTTTTGCATAGCGAGATTTACCAGCTGTATCTTTTACTATTTCAGCCGCAAGTCCAGCTGGACCTCTTTGCTTAGTACCACCGCCAAATAATCTTTTTCGTATTTTATCAAAGAAACCACCACCACCGGAACCGGCTTCTGGTTTATTTTCTTCTTTATCATCGGGAGATTCTTTACCATCTTTTTTGCCAAAGATATTACCCAACTTCTTTAATACAGACTCATCTATATCTGTTATTTTAACTGATACAATATTTTTATCTACATCTGGTGAAGCAAATTCAGATTTGCCTTGAACCAGTGTTTTTTGACGTTCTTTTTCACCAGAAGTCGCGGGGCCGCCGCTTTCTTTAATTTGATTAGCTACAGCTGCTCTTTGACGATCTCTAGCAGCAAAAATAGCTGGACCAATAACTGGGAATGATTTTTCACCTATAGTTCTTAGTAAGCCCGGGGTTTCTTTTTCACCATACTTATTTGTAGTTCCTTTAAAGAAATCTTTTGTATTAAGCTTTAATGCTTCACCAAACGTAGGAATCTTATTAGTATTAACTGCTTTAACTGCTTTAACTGCTTCTTGTTTAACTGCTTTAACTGCTTCTTGTTTAACAGATCTAGCTCGAATTTGTTCTAAAGCTTTTGATGAAGTAAGCTCTGGGTTTGCTGCCTTCATCTGTGCAACTTCTTTTGCAGTTTCTTTAGTTACACGCGTGGCTGGTTCAGGCTTATTTTTATTCGGTGTAAAGAAATTTGTTATTTTAGATATTATAGCTTCGCGAAGAGTAGGAGTCTTTCCAGGCTTAGAAATTCTTTGAGCTGGAGATGCAGGTACATCTGTATCATCTGTATCTTGTTTTGCTGATTGGTCTTTTGATGGTTGTTTTTTAGATTCGCTTTTTTCTATTGTTTTAGACAATTTTTCTATAACTTTAGCTAATCGATTTATGCTAGATTCTAATTTAGCAGTAGAAAAATCTTTGGCAGCCGGTAAAGCTGGTTTAGATTCTTTGGCTGCATCTGGGCCGGCAGTTGCAGCTTCTGCAGCAGATAGTTTATCCAATAGACCTATAAGATCTTTTGGAGCAGGAGTTTTCTTTTGGTCTACCCAAACACCCTTTACTTTTCTAAACTTTTGATCTTTTAAAGTGATTACTGAATCAGCCATTAGTCTGCTGTACCCTTAATCTTTCCCCATTCTCTGACAGCAAATGCTGCAGCAGCGGCAGTAATTAAAGCAGCTAGTCCGGTTAAATCTGGAGATTGCTTAATCATTAAAGGTAAAATTACTCCGTGAACCATGACCGATCCTGCAATTCCGACGCATGTTATTGGTCTCCACCACTTGCGAATTAAGCAAAGGGCTATATCCATGATTTTATTAATATTTTCTAAAATAGTCATAGATAGCCTTTATTGATTTAATCTTTGGTTCTCTTCTTCTACATGATTTTGTAGAAGACTAACATAAATATCACGCTCAAATGGAATCATATCCTCAATTTCAGTAATACTATATTTATGGAATTGCATCAAATTAAAATTTAAGATGTAATAGTTTGCAAGAGTGTTATGACTAAGGCCTACTGAAAAAAATCGTCTATACCTTGCAGAGTGATAGTTTTATCTGTCCCATCTGAATCCTTATAATGAAGTTCATGCTTTAGGACTGGAATTGTTTCAAAGAACGCTGTAATATCTTCAAACGCCTTTGCTGGAATCGATTCTACAAACTCAGTAATTTCTTCATTTGTATAGTCCTTAGTGTCATAAGTATTATCTTCATCATAGATAGTTGCGACGCACTTCTTAATTACTTCAAATATTGTTTCTGGATCTTCAATATCTGTCTTAATATTATTAAGAAGTTCAACCGTTGGATACTTCATAATTATACCAAGATCATCATTTATCTTAATGGCTGTCTTATGATTTTCATTAAATATAACTTCTAATTCATCAAGATCTACTTCAAAATTATAGATCTTATTGTCTGTTAGATCCCTGTACTTTAGTTCCACAATATTTCCAACAGATTTAGATCTAATCTTTAAAAAGCAGTATTCAAGATCAAATGAAGGTAATAAGCCGATATCTTGTGATAGATTGAAGCAACAATTATTGACTATTTGCCGCATTGCTCTAATGCGTTCTTTTTGATCTTCACTCTCTTGTGATATAAGCAAAAGCTTTTCTTCTTTAACTGTAAATGGTCTATATGTTACAGTTTCTTTATTAGAAGGTAAAGTCAATTCAAAAATTGGGTATTGTATCTTTGGCAAACTCATGATATATTCCTCATTTTATTTTATGGTTTAATTATAGGAGACTCTGGCTGTCTATTATTTTGTGCTAGTTTAGGACTTACTGGTTGATCAGGTTGAGTAGGTTGATTGGTAGTACTAACGCTTTCTACAGAATATGTAGAATACTTAAAATCTGCAGAAAGAGTAACTAAGTCATCAAAGGCGCCCCAATTCATAGGAATATCTGAAATAGAAGCCGGGTATATTTCCTCAAATTTATATTTTGCTATAGTTCTTCCTTCTGGATCAAAGTGTTTAATTATAGCAGTAGTTGCATAATCTGACTTGTACGGAAGTCTAAATGCATTAGGATTATTAGTAAAATCAACAGGAAAAATATATTTTAACCAATCTTTAAATATAGTTAAAGTTTTACCTTGGCCATCACTAAAGAATGTAGCACTCAAATCTCCAAATGATATATTTGTTGGGAATGCTTCCTTATAAGAAACTGTTGATCTTCTTATCTGTGTAGTATCTAAGCTTACTGACGGTAAATTAGCTGATACAGCCAATAATGTTAGATGTTCAGCATTATAGTCGTTTTTTAAAAATCCTGGAAGACCGATTTCAAATTGAAAATGAGCCCTTCTGCTTATTCCATTCTTTCCAGATATTTGTGTAGTAAAATCTTTAATATTAAAAGCCATTATAGAATAGCCTTTCTAGTGTCTGACCAAACTTGAGTATTGGTAGCACCTTTAAATTGTTCTGTTGGTAAAAATAAAGCAATATCCCATGTATCAGGATCAACATATACAAATTTAGATCTAAATTGAGAATACAAATATCGTTTTAGACATGGCTGGAAGTGTTTAAATTGAGAAGCCCCTCTGAGTAATTGGTAACTTAGCTGAATTTTAGATCTTTGACTCAATTTTGGGTCAGTATTAAGTGTATAAAGCGAATCCATTAACATTGCGCGCAATCTAGGCTGCAAATAGTGGAAATTTAGTCCTAAAAAGCCATCATCGAGCAATCTTACGGGAAAAATTACAGGAAAAGCATCATAATACGGCAAAGTATCCTTATGTTTAGCTTCATAAGCAAACATATACATACTTCCTGGTTCAACAGAGGTCCTAATTTGGCTTTTTTCACGCAATAAGCGATCTCTAGACACAGAAGTGAACATTTTAGCAGTATTTCTATACCACTTTATGGCATCATCAGTTTTTCCAGCAGCAAAACTGCGACTGGAACCTTTCTTTAGTATATCACTAAAGACATATTTGTTTGGAGATGTAGAAAGATTAGCAATGGCCATTAAAAATTAAGTCCTAGATCTTTTTCTGTAACAATTATAAATTCCCAACCCTTATTTGCACAATAAGCGCGAGCATAGTCCCATTTTGATATATTTATAATATAAGTTTTGACTTCTGTAAGATAGCGATTCTTATTTTTGTTTTGTTTTGGCTCTTGAGTTTCTTTGAGCGGCTTGATTTCTATAATCATCTCAGATAGTGTTCCATCAGGATTCTTTGATTTTACATAAAAGTCTGGAAAATATCGATGAATTCTTCCATCTAAAGGTGATTTATAAGGAATTACAATTTCTTCTGATGCCCAAGAAATGACACTATCATTAAGATCCAATTTTGACATAAAAAATGATTCCCACCGACTCCTGTAAATAATGTTGGTAGGATCGCCTTTATATTTCTTTGGGTTCTTTGGTTTGAATGGACCTTTGTATGCCATGAAATCACTATAAATAATTGACCAGAAGTATTTATCACTTGGAATTAAGATGCCCAACGCAGAGAACAAAATTGATGATGCTAGAAAGAAAACGCAGAGCACACCGCTGCGTTTTCCAAGAGATGGTAGTATTGAAAACCAATCAACAATGATAACTTTAACTGAATATAAAAGAGGAAATCCAAAAGACCCTCCGCAACTTATAAATTTTACTAGTATATTTCTGCCTTTGCCAGCATCTGGCTTAGAAGATAACATTTCTTTACAATATGAGGATGTTCCACTTGGTGCTGCTATAGGTGGATTGCTGTCTCCAGGTAAAAACTTAGCATCAAAGATTGCAGGAGCGGCACTTGAGTATGGCAGAAATGCACTAACAACTGCTGCTGGCATTGCTGGTGATGCAATATCACCTGGTTTAGGTGCACAAGCACAAAATGCAACTAATCAAGGATTAGGTGTAGCAACCAATCCTAATATGTCATTAACATTTAATGGTGTTGACCTTAGAAATCATAATTTTACCTGGAGATTAATAGCAAAATCTATACAAGAAAGCCTAGAAATAGAAAATATTATTAATACTTTAAAACTAAATGCTTTACCAAGAAAAATAGTTGGTGCTGGTTTTACTCTTTCTTATCCTGCTATAGTAATGTTATCTTTTTTTCCAACAAATTTAATTAAGATTAGTGAATTAGGATGTTTTATACTTTCTATTACTGTAAAATATGATGGTGATGGATATCCAGTATTTTTTAAAGGTGAAAAACCAGTTATAGTAGATTTATCTATATCACTTAGAGAGCGGGCAATTCTTACTGCTGATGATTATGATAAAACTCAATTTATAGGAAGTTAATAATATGAGCCAATACTTTGCAGCATTTCCTTCTATAAATTATTCTGGAACTAATGCCAAGAACATTACTTTACGATCTAATATTATCAAGAGCTTTAGACAAAACGCTAATAATTTTTATCCATATACTATAAAAGACGGTGAAACAGCCGATGCTATTGCATACGACTATTATGGAGATGCTAATTATGTGTGGGTAATTTATATGGTAAACAATATCATAGATCCATATTATGAATGGCCTCTAAATACTGTAGAATTTGAAAAGTTTATCATTGACAAATATGGAAGTTTGGCTTTAGCCAAAAGCACCACTGCTTATTATAAAAAGATTGCTATAGATTATTATGTAAACAATACAACCAATACATTTATTTTAGCATCTCTATATAATCCAACTACAGATGGTTATTCTTGGACTAAAGTAACTATAGACGATGATATAAAAATTAGTGCAATTACTAATCCAGATCCTGCTATATGGAAACAAATAGACACTTATACAGATGAATCTGAGCAAAACGAAAATAAAAGAAATATAAGTCTATTAGACAATTCTTTTATAACATCTATAGATAGACAATTAAGAGATGTTATGAATGGCTGATAATGATACTGCACAAAATCAATACGGTGGTCTTGGTTCTCTTAAAACTTTTCAAGCAGTTTTAAAGAATGTAGATAGCAGTATATCTGTAGATATTACTAGACAAGTTATTGATTTTTCTATCTATGAAGATATATTTTCACCTACTCTTTATGGTGATATTACCATTAAAGACGCTACTAATCTACTAAATGGTGATCCACAATTAGGAAATAGTATAGGGTTTCCTATTGTCGGAGAAGAATATATTGAAGTTACATATTCTGTTGCTGGACAAGATGATGTATTTAGACGATTTGCTGTATACGCAATCAAGAATATTTCTTTTGATAAAAATTTAAAAGTCCGAAATTATATCTTACAGTTTTGTTCAGAAGAACATTTAATTGATGCAACAACATTAATTCAAAAGAGCTGGAAAGATAAACCCATAAGTGACATGGTAAAAGATGTTTTAGAAAACTATTTAAAAGTTAATGATTTTATAGTCGGCGGCAAACAAAAGAAAATATATCGCATACAACCTACTAAAGGTTCGCAACAAATTGTTGTGCCAAACTTAAGTCCATTAGAGACTTTAAATTTGTTTGCAAGAAGGTCTATGGCTGAAAAATTATTTATATCTGGAACGTATCTATTTTTTGAAAATAAAAATGGATTTAATTTTTGCGATATAGAATATCTTATTCAAGCTGGAAGACAAAATAGAACTAAAAATGTTGATGCATACACATATTATCATCGAAATCCATCAGCTGGTGAAGAAGTAACACCATCTAATCTAAAACCAGCCAACTCTTATAAAACAGTAATGAATATAAAACAAAAACATAAATTTGATACTATTGAAAAAATTAAGAATGGCTATTTTGAAAGTGAGATTATAGTTTTTGATCTAACTGATAGAACTATAGATACTAGTGTATATAAGTTTCTAGATAAATACAAAGACTTTAATGCACTTGGAAATCCAAATGTAGAACCTCCATCAAATAATGTATATCCAGAAAATTCTTTAGATTTTATTAAAAATGTAACTCAAGAACCTTCTAGTCCACCTAAAAAGTTTTTTGGAATATTTAATTTTAATAAAGATGCACCAGCCCCTGGAAAGCACACAAAAACATTTCTTATCCCAAATGATAATACAAAAGAACCAACTTATCTAAACGACATATATGTCAATAGAAGTTCATATATGACAAGACTTGCTCAAAACATGTATACAGTAGATACATATGGAGATACTGCTATTGGAGCAGGAGATGTGATTACACTAGAATTGCCAGAAATTCAAGGCTCTACTACTGACCCGCCTAATGATAAATATCTATCTGGATACTTTCTTGTAGCATCAATACATCATAAATTTACGCCGGAAAGTTATCATACTACGTTTGACTTATATAAAAATGGATTTTCTGTACCTGCTATTGCTACAGATACTGATGATGGCCAGCTTCTACCAGCTGCTTTATATCCATTTGATGTAAAATTAGATTCTATAACTAATGCTGGACAATAATTATTATGAATAAACAACATGAAAAACACTTTATGGGAAGAGACGGGTTTTACTGGTTCTTTGGTAAAGTTGTAGATAGAGAAGGTGATACTCTTTCTCTAGGCCGTGTACGCGTACGAGTATTTGGAATTCATCCAGACGATGAAAATCTTGTTCCAAATGATCATCTTCCGTGGGCAACCCCTATTATGCCAGTTACATCAGCTGGAATATTTGGAGTTGGTGCATCTGCTACAGGATTAATGGAAGGATCTTATGTATTTGGATTCTTTGCCGATGGTGAAGATGCACAAATACCTATGGTACTAGGATCTATATCAAATACTCTTGGACACAATGTTCTAAATGCTCTTGATAATATAAAAGAAACTGTAGAAAATGCTGCAACAGAAGCACAAAATGCACTTGCTGAATTAGCAGCCGGAACAGCTATAGAAATAACAGCAAAATTCCTTGTTAAATTTGAAGGATTTATTGGAACTGCAAAAAATATTGGTGATGGGGTAATCACCGTTGGATATGGTCACGCAATTAATTCTGTAGATAAAAAGCGTGGATATATTCTTGCTGGAAACGACAAAATTGCCATTTCTGGAGATGGAACTGGAACATCTATTAGTAAAATACAAGCAAATGCTTTGTTACAATCTGATTTACAAAAATCATATGTTCCAAGTGCAGTAAACGGTATAGGAAATGATTGTTGGGCTAAGTTAAATGCAAATCAAAAGTCCGCTTTAATCTCATATACATATAATTGTGGTGCTGGTGAAATGAAAAGATTAGCAACACAAGGATTGAGAGTTGCAATATTGGCTGGAGATAATGCTGGTGCAGCAAATATAATTCGAACCAAAGGTATTACTACAGTTAAAAAAGATCCAGAAAAATTTAAAAAGGGTCTTACTCGTAGAAGAGATGCCGAAGCAACATTATATGAAAAGGGAGTGCTATAATGTCATTTCCAGTAATTGCTTCAATATATGGATATGAGCTAATTGCAAAGCTAAATATAACTGAAATTCAAGCTGCGGCTATTCTTGGAACTATGGGCTATCTATCAAACGGTGCTCAGCCTAGTCTTAGAGAAGGTAATACATATGGTCCGTGTTGGGCCCGTAAAACTATTGGAAAAGGATATGGCTGGGGCCAATGGGAAAATGCTATTTCCGGTGCAAATGACTTAGATAACTTTATAGATTATGTGTTAACAACATACAAGGTTGATGTAACTAAAACTGCCGCTACGAATCAACATAATGTTTCTTATCTTATAAACCAACTTAACGATGGAGATAAGAAATCAGGGTTAACTGCATTACAGTCAGCCACTGGTTTACAAGAAGCTGTGATTATATTTGCAAATAATTATGATAAGCCAAATGAAAGAAATTTAAAGATAGCAAATAGAATCAACTATGCTAAACAAGCACTTATGTCTATTACCAATACGTCTGTTCCATTGAGATCTACTGGTAAAAACGTATCAATAGAAAAAACATAAAATAATGGCAAGTATATCAAATTTTCTTAAGAATAACATTCTATCTACAAGCAAATTAATTAACGCTAAAGTTAGTGGTGCTCTTAATTCTGTAGATGGAACTATAGGAATTATAGATAGTATTTTCCAAAAATTATTTGGAAATCTTCTGACTGGAGATTCTCCTCTTACTGATTTGACTTTATCATATGAAGAACAAACTGTAGTTAATAAAGATCGAGTTATAACATCTACTGCAGTAGATCCTATAAAAGTACCAATTACATCTAATACTTCATCTGCAACATTAGCAGATACTATAATACAAAATCCTTCTGCTGTTGTAAGTATATCTAGTACTCAAGCCACTGACATAGTAACGGAACCAACTGGTATAGAACCGCCAATGTCATCTCCTGGCCAATATCCATATGTACATGTATACAAATCAGAATCTGGACATATAAAAGAAGTAGATGATACTCCTGGAAATGAAAGACTTTTAGACTTTCATAAATCTGGAACTTATCAAGAGATTGCTCCAGATGGTAGAAGAGTCGTAAAGGTTGTCGGTGATAATTATCTAGTTGTAGTTGCCGATGACCAGATCTATATTGAAGGAAGTCATAATCTGTATGTTCGTGGGAATATGAGCATTACATGTCTAAATGATGTAGCTATTAATGTTGGTGGCAGAGTAGAAATTAATGCTACTGAAGATCTTAAGATAAAAGCCAAATCAATATCTCTAGAGAGTACAAGCGGAGATGTAAACATATATTCTGCAAACTCTTTG
>Ga0209500_10002881_pt1 | contig 11957 bp, 22 predicted proteins | sample S_140212_EF_Meta_FD_187323 | JGI IMG/M metagenome (GOLD analysis project Ga0209500, IMG submission 187323) | Freshwater microbial communities from Lake Simoncouche, Canada to study carbon cycling - S_140212_EF_MetaG (SPAdes) (version 2) | ecosystem: Environmental > Aquatic > Freshwater > Lake ...
AAGATGGGCATCACTGATGTGAGCATGCAAGCTGAAGAGTTTGTGGCCCGTCATCCAGAATACGAAGCGTTGGCACAGGGCTGTTTTGATCTTGGACTGACTCCTATCTTTGAATGGTGCTCGCGCCAGCAACGTATCGTGATTGATTACCCAACTGATCGCCTGGTGTTGATTGCCATGCGTGATGTACGTGACGGTGCCTATGTGATGTACCCTCGACTGGAAGCATTTGGCAACCAGTATGGTATTCCTGTTGTGCGCTCATATGAAGGCACGGCAGAAAACATGGAACTGCTGATCAATGAAACTCGTGCAAGCGAAGACATTGAAGGTTGGATCATTCGCTTTGAAAGCGGTCACATGGTCAAGATCAAGGGCGACTGGTACTTGCGTATCCACAAGACCAAGGACAAGCTCACGTTTGAAAAGGACGTGGTGGAAATGCTCTTGGACGAAAAGCTAGACGACATCAAGAGCTTTATGCTGGAAGATGACCGTCGGCGTGTGGAAAAGTTTGAGAATGCGTTCTGGGAAGGCATTGCCTACCAAGTGGAAACCTACGATCGGTATTTTGCCACAGTACAAGCAAGTGTGCCAGACCGTAAGACTTTTGCGTTGAACTGGTTACCCACTATCCAAAAGCAAGATCCATTTGCTGGTCCGATAGTGTTTGGCAAGTACAACGGAAAGGATACTCGGACGATGATCTTGGACTTTATCCGCAAGGGTACTAGCTCACAGACTCGTATTGATGAAGTGCGTAGCCTGTGGAATGGAACCAAGTGGTCCTATCACTTTGATGGTGACGCATAATGTTCAACTTTGACTTTTTTGGTCGAAAGAAGTACGACACAAAGGTGCTAGAAACACCTTTGTGGCAGGTTCCTATTATTCCAGACAGACCCGCGGAGACAGCTATGAGTGATTCAGGTTACACAGTTGGCGTTGATAATGATGCCCAAACCGTTCTGAAAGTTTCATGTAACGGATCAACGATTACGTTGACTATGGGCGAAGCAGGCACACGACAGTTGATTCGTTTGCTGGAAGCAACATTGCCGGAAGATGAAGATGAAGATACGCAACATAATGACACCACAACATCCAACCGATCCTGACGATGAAGGTTCCTTTGAAAAGGAATTGGAAGAAAATATAAAACGGTTGCGCGAGCAGGGAGTGGATGTCAATGACCTTGACACCATACCAGCAGATGTATATAATGTTGACACTAACTCAATAAAGGCAAAGCTATGATCACTATTGCAGAATTTTTGGAAATAGTCAATTACCGTATCACTGGAGGCAGTGAATACGGCTGGCAATGTTTTGGCCGAATGGCTCGATGGCTTGACTGTGAAGTCGAAGGCCAGTACAGCGCCAGCATCGTATTTGATGCTGACACGCAGGAAGTTTATACCGCAGAGATCAGTGACTATCGCAATGACCATTGCTATCGCTTGATCAACCCAGAGTACGCTGATGCAATGTCAGCAGAAGCCAAGGAACGCGGCACTGATAACACGCAGGCCTGGGACGATGTAAAGTGGATTGACCTTGAAACTGACGACGACTGGATCCAAAAGTCAGCTGCCATTGTGGCTGGAGAAGAATACGATACCCGTGTGGTCATTCCAATTGACTTGCCAGATGATTCAGCTTATGCGCTAATGAAGCTGGCACATGAACAGGATATCACTTTCAATCAACTGATAGAAAAAGTTCTTCGTGATGCTATAGACAACAACGGACTACTCGACAAGCTACGTGAGAAGTATGACCGTGAGGTGTTTGAATCGTGATCAGCCTACAAGTGGTATTTGCTATCCTGTTTGCGCATTGGGTCGCCGACTTTGTTGCGCAAACAGATCAGATGGCCAAAAACAAGAGTACCAGCAACAAGTGGTTGATCAGCCATGTCTCCACATATGGTCTGGTCATGGGACTGATACTGTTGGTCACACTTGGTAACATCTCACTCATCTGGTTGGCTGTGAACACAGTAGCACACGGCGCCACCGATTATGTTACCAGTCGTATCACCAGCCGCTTATGGAAGGCAGGAGAAACACATTGGTTCTTTGTGGTAGTTGGGTTTGACCAACTGGTACACATGGCTACCATGTTTGGTACAGCCGCTTATCTGTTCAATAGCTTTTAAGGAAATATCATGGCAAAGAAACCCAAGTTTGTGGCAGATCCTGTGATACATGGAGATCGAGAAGCCACATTAGGGCCAGTGGTAGTACATCTAACACGCAAGCAGATCTTGCAGATGGCTGAAATGGCCAACCACTTTACAGGCGTAAATGACTTTACTATCGAAGTATCGCATGAATCGGGAATTGGTCCCAGCATGCGATTCAAATTCACCCTTGACCTAGCAGGGGAAGCCAAGGATGTTGCAGTAGATGCAACAGATGTTTCTAACTGGTAAAGGACAATCATGTTTGATTTTTTTGGTCTGAAAAAGACCCGTGCTAAGTTGGTTGAGCTTGAGTTTGTACTTGAAAAACAGAAGTCGGACATCAAGACTTTGGAAAAAGTAATTGATCGACTACGTGTGGCATTAGAGAATGAAGTCTCTAAGAACTTGCAAACCGAACCTAAGTCTCCAAAGAAGAAAGCTGTTCTAGAAACTCCTCCACACGCAGTGGCCTCTCCTGCATATGAGCCTATCAGATCATCTACTACACCTCCTACTGCTAACAGTAGCAACGATATGATGGCTGGATATTTGATTGGATCCTTGTTAAGCGATAATCATAATCACAGCCATTCCTCCTCTGTGGTATCTAGTGATACATATTCCAGCTCATCTAGTTCTTCAGATTCAGGATCTAGTTCAAGCTCATCAGACTAACAAGGAAAACATAAATGAAGTTTGCTTATTTCAATCCAACAATCGTTGGTGTGGACGATGTACCAGAACCCGTCTTTCAACAGCTATTGTCAATGACCAATGCCGCACACGAAAGGGTAGACCTCAATGATGCCGGTAATCCATCAATCAGCATCCGTGGCGGACAGCAGATCCAATTGTTTCCTACTGACGAGTCCTTGGATATTGATGTTGCACCATTAAAGGAATATGTTGAAGGACTAGCGCAACGCTACCTAGACAATGTGTCTACCACCACAGCATACGATCTCAGCAAGATCAAACCAATCATGGTATCAGCTTGGACCATCAAGCAAGGACAAGGACACTACCAAGCCCTGCATGCGCACGATGCAAACATCTCTGGCAACATCTACATTGATGCACCGCAGTTTGATCCCTTGAGTGATATCACTGATGGCAAGCTGGAATTGCGTCTGCCAGTTGCACGTGACATTCCTCGCTTTGTGTTCACAGACACATTCATGATGAGCCCTAACGTCAAGCAATGCATCGTATTCCCAAGCCATCTTGCGCACACGGTTTACCCATGGAAAGGCGCAGGGCATCGCATAAGCATTGCATGGGATGTGCGTTTGGTCAACAAAGACGCCAAGTAAAATCTCCAATGAAATCAACAACTTAGCAACGTGCCAAAAAGAGGTTGACAGCCCTCCTAAATGTGCTATACTGTGGGCATGTTAAACACAAACACGGAGGGCGAGATGGACAAAGTTGTAGTTTTTGATATCGATGGCACACTCGCCAATATCGAGCACAGGCGCCATTGGGTTGCTAACAAGCCCAAAAACTGGAAAGCGTTCAATGCAGGCATGGATCGTGATACGGTACATGAGGACATTGTGTTCCTGCTGAAAACTTTCTATGGCACTGGTACAGGACATCGAATTGTACTGTGCTCTGGACGTGGAAGCGAAACCCGTGATCGTACCACGGCCTGGATGGATGCCAATCAAATTCCGTTCCATGCGCTGTATATGCGCAAGGCTGGAGATTACAGACAGGACTCGATCGTCAAGGTTGAACTGCTGGAAGAAATCCGGAGAGACTACGGAAATCCATACGTGTGGTTTGACGACCGTACGCAAGTGGTAGACGCCATCCGTGCCCAAGGTGTGCGTGTCCTGCAAGTGGCACCAGGGGATTTTTAAGTCCCCTGGTAAATATGCAAAAGGAGAGCTAACATGAAGAAATTCTTGCTCGCAACAATGATCGCAGTGGCTGGCGTTTCAGCCACAATTCCTGCACAGGCCCAGCACTATGACAGGCGTGGAGGTCACCATCACCATCACCGTGGCGGCTACGGATGGGTTGCACCCTTGGTTGGTGGCGCCATAATTGGTGGTGTGATTGCCAACCAGTATTACCGTCCAGCACCTCCTCCTCCTCCTGTTTACTATCCGCAGGAGCTAGTGTATGTGAATCCGCCAGTGTATGGATATGGCAACACTACTGTTTGCCGCCCTGTACAGGCCATAGATCAATATGGATATCGTTACTGGACACATGAGTGCTATTAACACATGAAGCAAAAAGATGAGTTCTTTCAATTTGGTACAACTATAACCCTAGATCCAGGTGAAGGCATTGAGGTCCTTCTGGATCTAGATTCAAAGTGGTGGCAAGAACTACTAATCAAAAGAAAAGTCATACACATAAAAGGACTGGCTGTTGAAACGCCTGTTGAAAAAGTCAGCAGGTTGTGTCAATATTTTGGTACCACGTGGACAGCAGACGACTATGAAATTTTTACAGGCGAACGCACACATGTTGACAACACCGGTGTTGCATACACTACATATGACCTAGATGACTATGGTTCATTGAATGTTCCGCAAAATGAAGACAAGACGTTTTATGGATTCATGCCATGGCATTCGGATATTGCATTCGAGCCCGGAATTGAACCATATCCTTCTCGTGCATTGTGGGCCAAAGATGTTCGTGGTTATAGTGGTGGTGGTACACAATTTATTGACCTGGAAACAGTATATGAAAGCATACAGGATCCAGTTGTTAAAAGTTTTTGGGATAATTGTGAATTTGAATACCACAGCTTCAATAGCTTGCTTGCAGGTACGAGATTAACCAAAGTCAATAATACCGAGTGGCGTCCAGCTGTGCGTGTAAATCCAGAATCTGGAAGACGCTTTCTTGGCGTAAACAGCAAAGGTTGGATTAAAAATGCACGTGATGCCCGTGGCTGGAATATGCCATCTGGCCTCTTAACCCTTCTCAACAATGCCAAACTCTTACTGGATAGACAACCCACTATTTTTAATTGTCCTTGGTCCAATGGTGATCTGGTCATATGGAGCAACATCGCCACATTGCATCGAAGAGACAGGATGTGGGTAACTGAACCAGATAACTTTTCCAGGGTGTTCAACAGATGGAGCATGATCAACCCATTTACATCTAAAATCTAAAACGGTTGTCTTTGTTCTTGACCATATCATCTAGTTGCGCTATACTCAAACTGTAAGCTGATAGAGCTTCAACACACATAGGAGAACACACATGAAACTTGCAATCGCTATCGTTGCCGCAGTTACTATTTCTGGTACCGCAATGGCACATACTCCAACTCCCCCACATCGCCCTGCTATCCAGCAGACAAATCTTGGCGGCCCAATTCTTAAACGCTATCAGGTGGCAATGCCAGATGGTCGTGTGCGCGAATGCACAGAAACTCGTCATCGCGAAGCTGGGCGCGGCGTAGTGTTCAACAAGACCTGCTTCCGAGTCCGCTAATGCAATTCCATCCAACTTCAAGCGACCTTGCTGAAGCCTCAAGGGTATTCACTGCAATGGATGCAATGAACTTGGGTGCCGAATGCTTTGCAAAAGGACTCATGGAAGTGAGCCCTGAATTTGCCCAAGCACTAGCAGAGCAGTTAGAGCGCAGATTAGCACTGAAAAACCCTGTGGATAACCTGGATTTTGCACAGGAAAAAATCCTAGCAAAATCAATAGGTTAGCACAGCGTAAAATGCCAACAAAATCAATGACTTAGCGGGTGTTGTATTTGTGCAACATCCGCATTTTTCTGACAAATTTCCTGGAAAAACGGTTGACCGTATGGGTGCTCTACGCTATAATGAGTACATGAATAAGGAAATGAACTTCTACTTGAAATGGGCGGGCTGTGCATTTTGTTGCGCTGGCGCATTATGCACAAGCCTTCGCATTGACCCTGCTAATATCTATCTGCTGAACGCAGGTGCTGTGTTGTACCTTACCTGGGCCATCCGCATCCGCGAAGCAAATTTGATAGCAGTCAACGCAATCCTGTTGGGATTGTATGCCATAGGACTCTTCCAATGAAAAAGACACTGATCGCTCTTGCACTGGTTGCATCCGCTACTGCCGCGCAGGCATACGAATGTCAGGGCAATTACAACAACATCCAGCGCCACGGTCAAGACGTGTCTGGGTTTGAAATTGAAGTGTACCAAGGTGGAGCAACATTGGTTGCCGCTGAAGGGCGGGTGATCCAGACAGAAGCCACCAATGTGGGCTATGTAGGCAACGCCATGGTGTTCCGTGCATGGAGCCAACAGTTCGTTGCAACCTGCACACCGCGTGGAATTATCCTGCAGGACGAGTTTGGCCCACGCCAGTTGCTCCGCAAGGGCAGTTGGGTGATGAAGAACGGAGTTGTTCCAAAGTTCACTGACTGAGTGTTGCAAAAATACAACACTCAAAAATAAGTGAAAAAAAGTTCAAAAAACGGTTGACACCCAGACCCAAGTAGTGCATAATACGTACATGTTAAACAGAAAGGACACACAGATGACAACGCTCACAATCCAGCAGATTAACACCGCTATCATCCAGGGTAGCTTCACAAACGATCAGCTGACATCTATCAATGATGCAGTGAAGTATGCTCGTGCCCAGCTGGGACGGCAGACTGTGCGCGAAATGCGCAAAGGCATTAACGTGAGATTCACAAGCAACCGCACTGGACAGACTATCGCTGGCACGGTGTTGGAAGTGAAGATCAAGAACGTTATCGTGCAAACGGCTCAGGGACGCTATCGTGTTCCGGCTAACATGCTTGAGGTGGTTTAATTGAACAAGGAGACGAAAACTATGTTTTCAGCACTGATAGGAACGGTCCTGGGTGGAGTGGTACTTTACTACCTCCCAGGTGTAGCAAGCAAGATCGCAAGGACACTTGGTGACCTAGGCGGTAAAGCGGCAGATCATCTGGACAAGGAATTTCCGGAAGGTACTGTGAAGTTTGGCGAAAAATCCACTAAGGAGTGATTGACATGGCTAAGGTACTTGGTTTCGTTTTGTTCATCTTGGTGTTACTTGCGTTTGGTCCAATCCTGACCATTTGGGCACTGAACACCTTGTTCCCTGCACTGGCTATTCCGTACACGTTTGAGACGTGGGGCGCTGTGGTGCTTTTGGGCGGCTTGGGCAATGTGCGCTTGAGCAACCGAGATTAACCATTTGTTAACCATGTTTTTTGGATCCAAAAATATCTGAAAAATGTGGTTGACACGGACACAGAGTTCAGCTATACTGAACATACAGTAAGGAAACAGGAGAGCAAGATGATACGTTTTATGACAGGACTTTTTGTTGTAATGGGTGCAGTGGGTACTCTGGATTCAGAGCCTACCGCGAGCTTGCTCAACTACACTCTTTTGGCCTTCGCAGGACTTGCGCTCATGGCGTGGCCAATTTTGGACGGAAAACTGGTTGACCCAGATTTGCGTCGCAGTTAAACTATGAGCGTGGATTGAAACTTTCACACACACAAAGGAAATGAAAAATGACTAACAAGACTTATACCGTAGTTGGTACTTCTATTTGCAACGGCAAGATGAAGGTTCGTTGGGCCACTGACATGATGCGTATCAAGGTGCTTCAGCGCACTGGGCACACTGACATTGAGCTCGTGGATCTTCCCAAGCCCATGTCAAAGGTTGATGCTGTCAACTATATGCTGGAAACACAAGGCGCCAAGATGAGCGCAGAGCGTGTGGCGGCAGCTCGTGCGGCACTGACCAAGCGTGGCGAAGGTGCCACAGCTGAAGACGTGCTTGACGCAGTCGAAGCAGTGGCCTAAGGGAGAGAGATCATGAGGCGGACATTAGTAATTGTATCACTTGCACTGACTACCATGTTGGGAGGTTGCGCTGTGACTCCTTACTACGGTCCGCCCAGGATTTACCCGGCACAGGTGTACACTCCGGCTCCGGTGTATACACCCAACGTGTATCGACAGAACTATAACAATGGCTATCACGAACAGCGTCGTTGGAACTCATGGTATCGTTGCCAGCAGGTATATGGTAATCGTGCTCGTTGCGTCTACTAAATAATTTCCTGGAGGAACACACCATGAACAAGACATTGATGATCACTGCATTGGTAGCAGTGACCACACTAGCAGGATGTGCAAGCGGCCCAAATCAAACTGTAGGCACAGGCGTAGGCGCAGTAGGCGGCTATGCAGTGGGTCGTGCATTAGGCGGCGGCGCGGCAGGGTCCGCAGTTGGTGCAGTCGCAGGAGCATTGGTTGGAGGCTCAGTTGGTCAGAACATGGATCAACAGCAACAGCCGCGTCAAGTGATTATTGAAGACCGTCGCCCTGTGTACATAGAGCGTCCAGTTCAATGTAGGGTCTACAGGGAATGGGATTCGTACTATCGTGTATATGTCGATCGTAGAGTTTGCCGTTAAGAGTTTGGCAGTAGTGTCCTTGAGTTTGGTTTTGTTTGGTTGTGCCGCTTTGCAAAAAGCATGTGAACCAACTCCAGACGGAAGGGCCGCCTGCCAAGCACCAGGTATCATAAAGATACCTTTCTAAGAGTCAGCCTCCTTAGCTCAATTGGTTAGAGCATCCGACTCATAATCGGCAGGTTCTGGGTTCGAGTCCCGGAGGAGGCACCAAATTTCTTTGCTGTTGAAAAACGGTAAAATGCAGACATAAATACCTTGAAAGAGGTTGACAGGCTAAATAAACTATCATACAATAAGGACATGATGCAAAAAATGTATTCACAATTGACATGCGAACAGATGTTACCCGCAACCGAGGGACGCCATAGCTTTGGCATTAAACTCGGCAACTGGTATACACCAAGTTCAGATGCCAATCCAAGGTCCTTGTTGGGAGACTGCAGACACTAAGCAGACTCCAAAAGTAAGCAACAAGGACCCTGGAACAGAAAATGTTACCAGGGTTTTTTATTGGACAAACAGGGAGAGAGATTGAGAAAGACAGAACAGATAGACTATGCTACACTAAACGACAGGATTGTGATGCAAGCAATTGAGTCAGCAGGTTACGAGATGAACAAGGAACTCACTGCTCAGTTGATACAAAACAAGATTAGTCGTGCAAAAGAAATGTTAGAAAATCGCGAAAAGCAGGTTGACTGGCATACTGAAGCGTAGTATAGTAAGAGACTAATGTGCGATGCGGAACGAGACTGCGGAAGGCACAATAAACTCTTCCATATGGGCGGCACTGGGGATCAAATCTACGGCGGTAACGTAGAGAGTAAAATCCAGATGCGATTGGTTTATCGATCATCTATGGATGGTCGATATTATTGGTCACTACAAGGTAGCGTGTGCAGACGTGCGCACTATTCGGGCCTAATCTGCCAGAGACAGGTCCTGATATAACTGCATTGGCTATGACTGGGAAGCACCCAATGTCTAAATTTGCAAGTAGTGCCCAATAATATCGATCATGAGACTTGTACAACTTACGTACCCTTAGCTCAGTTGGTTAGAGCATCGGACTTTTAATCCGAGGGTCCTGGGTTCGAGTCCCAGAGGGTACACCAATTTCGGAGTGTGGCGCAGTCTGGTAGCGCACCTGGTTTGGGACCAGGGGGTCCTAGGTTCGAATCCTAGTACTCCGACCAATTCGCTGGGTTATTGGGGATTCGTCTAATGGTAGGACTGCGGATTTTGATTCCGCCTGTGGTGGTTCGAATCCATCATCCCCAGCCAGCCACGCATTATGGAGCGTTCGTCTATCGGTTAGGACGGTGGCCTTTCACGCCGCAAAGAGGGGTTCGATTCCCCTACGCTCTACCATATCTATCGCGGGGTAGAGAAGTAGTTAACTCGCCAGCCTCATAAGCTGGAGATCGTTGGTGCGAATCCAACCTCCGCAACCAATTAGAAAGTAAACTTGTACCCATCGGGTATGACAACAGCAGTGGACTCGTCAATCAGCTCACGCAGTCCGGCAGTAGGTATCATGCTTACACGGATCTGTCGACGCCTTGATGCAGTCAATGGCACAGCATGTAAGAAGTAGTCGCTTACGAGATAACAATCGCTGTCAGCGGCACGTGGTGTTTCTTGTTCGTGGTCCATGCACCACAGCAATGGTACTCCACCGCTACTGACATTGATATTGACTACAACGTATCCTTGATTATAGTATCCGTTGTGGCTAGCAGGATTTGGACCAGAGCCAGCCCAATAGCCATCTCGGTGTACGGTAGCAAATCCTTCAGGTTCAATGCTCACACAGTGAATGCCTGTAATGGCTTCGGCTGGCAAAGTGTCCTGGATCCACTGCACAATTTCAAGATCTTTGAATTGTGGTTTGATGCGTTTGGGATTTGCAAGATTGCGATGTCGCCAGTAAACACCACCACCATCAGGACTATCACCTTGTGCTTGCATTAGGTTGACCATGTCCCACTGATGCGTGATACCGTTTACTTCAGTAGCACCGGACGCGATTAAGTCGTTGTAGTATTTGAATCGATCATCGGGTAACACATGCCACAAGGGATTTAATCTCTGCATGTTGTACCATTGATCGGTTATAGAGATAAATGGTTTAGAAGCAGGAAAAATATGTTCGTCATATTCGCGAACAAAAAGTTCTTTGTTGTAACTCAGTTTTAGACTAGCATGAGCAATGTTGGCATATGGATGCATGTGCGTTTCCTTGTTAGTGTTATTTAATGCACCGGTACCAGAGCGGTCTAATGGCTACGCCTGCAAAGCGTTTGTTTCGCTGGTTCAAATCCAGCCCGGTGCTCCATATCGCGGCCCTTTGGTGGAATTGGTAGACACGCTGGTCTTAGAAGCCAGTGCTTAGGCGTGAGAGTTCGAGTCTCTCAGGGGCCACCAAAATTTGGGGATGTAGCTCAGTTGGGAGAGCGCATGCTTTGCAAGCATGATGTCGTCGGTTCGATCCCGTCCATCTCCACCAAATTTATTCCTCGATAGCTCAGTCGGTAGAGCATGTGACTGTTAATCACAGGGTCCCTGGTTCGAGCCCAGGTCGAGGAGCCAATCATGACTTCGTAGCTCAGTTGGTTAGAGCGCCTGCCTGTCACGCAGGAGGTCGCCGGTTCGAGCCCGGTCGAGGTCGCCAAGTTTGCGGGTATAATTCAGTGGTAGAATATCTCGTTGCCAACGAGACTGTCGTCGGTTCGAACCCGACTACCCGCTCCAAGTTTTGTGTATCCCTAGTGTAATGGCAGCATATCGGTCTCCAAAACCGCTGGTGGGGGTTCGAGTCCCTCGGGGTATGCCAATGTATAACCAGTCTCTCTCGAACGTATCGGGGGCGTGAACGCAGGCCTGCCTTATCGGGCGGCAGAATGTTAGCAACGTAATGGCTAACCCGGAGGCATCACCGGGACTATTTCAAGGGGAAGCGGCGAAGTTGGAGAGTCGCGGCAGACTGTAAATCTGTTGCCTTATGGCTGAGTTGGTTCGAATCCATCCTTCCCCACCATACAAAGGAAGTGTCAGTTGAGGGATTTTTTAGAGTACGCAAAGGCATTCATCTATCTCTTCTGGATGCCTCTGATAGTCATGGTCTTCTTGATCATGCATATATACATCGTGGGAGATTAGCTCAGGGGTAGAGCGCCTGCTTTACACGCAGGATGTCCGGGGTTCGAAACCCTGATCTCCCACCAAATAGATAACGCCGGATTAGCTCAGTGGTAGAGCAACCGCCTTGTAAGCGGTAGGTCGTCAGTTCAATCCCGACATCCGGCACCATTTACTAAGTACGCATATGAAGATGAAAATAGCGTTG
>Ga0209500_10002891_pt1 | contig 11941 bp, 9 predicted proteins | sample S_140212_EF_Meta_FD_187323 | JGI IMG/M metagenome (GOLD analysis project Ga0209500, IMG submission 187323) | Freshwater microbial communities from Lake Simoncouche, Canada to study carbon cycling - S_140212_EF_MetaG (SPAdes) (version 2) | ecosystem: Environmental > Aquatic > Freshwater > Lake ...
CCCCGATCGTCTTTCCAAAGATCCCTATCCTAATAGACCGCGAGGAAACAATGATCTTACATCAGTCAGATACCACAGAAAACAGATTCGTGACGAAGGTGAAGTGGAACCAGTCTGGATTGCCAAGCAAAAAGGGCACTATATTTTATTGGACGGTGCGCATCGTCTTGTTGCAACATATTTAGAAGGGAAACGAACTGTTCCTGCCTATATTGTTCATGTGTAAATATTTCACTTCCAGCCTCTAATCGTCGTTAGTTCTATTTCAATTGGATTGTCTATGATAATGACAGGCTGTTGCTTGACTGTCTTAACAGCTGTAGCTTTTTTCGACTCGTTTTTTGCTTTTATGTAAACAGCATAACTTATCGTCATTAGAACAATTGCCGCAATGTAACCATGACCCCACGGTTCTCCGAAAACTAATATGTTGGCTAGAGAACCCAAAAGTGCCGCTGACGATTGTACAAACTCAAAGAAGAACGCATTTGAATACTGTATTGTAGAATATTTACTACTGCGAATCACAAGTTTTATAATTGGAAGAGCCACACTTACACAGATTACAAGAACTAAGGAATACGTGTCCTTCGTCACTGTAGGCAATACTGTGGACCATGTAATCACTTCTTTTATAATGAAAGTGCCAACTAGAATTGTCAAGCCTGACGCAATCATACTTGTACACACTGTCATTTCAATTGCGCGGAATGTGAAATCGTCCCAGAAAGGCTGTACATATTCTTGCGCAACATTCATCACTGCCACAAAGAAGGCTGACGCAATCGCGGTTGGAATACCGATAGCATAATTGGCAGAACTACTTGTTTCTGATATCACTGAGATTACACCGATGACAGTGGCAGATGAAAGACAGAGCGCCGCCGCCGCAACATGCCAGTAATTGAAAGATCTTTTCAACCATATGGCACTTAGTGCCATATTGAAGACAATACTTGTACTAATGAGCAAGAGAAAGACGCTACCTGGTATCACATTCACACTGAAATTTCTAAAGACTGTGATCAGAAATGTTAGAATACCAAGGACTGTATATTGTACAATGTAATCAATTGGCTTATTCTTTTTGTTAATTGTCACCTTAATAGGTGCCCGATTCAGATACATATAGATGTAGACAGGAAACATGAAGATCCAGAGCTGATTGCTCAGCAAAGACGTGTAGATCGGCAATACAATTGGTTCTGGCGCATAGTTGAGAGCCTTGATCGCAAGAGTTTCTGAAACGGATGAAAGCGCATACAGAAGCCCGAACGTCAGAGCCAATACATGTTTCTTTTTTATTTCTATTTTGATTGCTTGGTGTTGGGCGTAAAGGGGTGCCAATTTTTAGGTATAGCTAGTAGAATGTCTCAGTATCCAGCTATCACACAACACCTTACACAATATATACAAACAAACGGTGTAACAATTCGTTCCATTGTGTTTGGTGCTGCTCTCGGCTACGCCATACCAAACGGTTACTGGCATCACACACCACTTATTTGGTTGAATCCTGTTGCCTACAGCGCCTATCAAGTATTTGTAAGTCAAACACAAGTTACCACTTGGTGTAAAGAAACCATAAAAACGATTCGTTTATCTTGACGTAAGTACGCACATGGCTACTGCCATTAAGTCATAGAATGACATAATGAAAATTGAGCCGCATTTTTATACTGAGGGTTTTCAAACCAGATATTCTCAAAATGCCTTTTAGTATGCAAGTTGTAAAGCGTAATGGTATTTCACAGCCCGTGGCATTTGATAAAGTGCTCGGTCGTGTACGTAAGGCCGCACGTGGTCTACAGGTAAATCCCGATGCTCTCGCTCAGCAGGTTCTTGCGCAGATCGTTGATGGTGTAAAGACGAGTGAACTCGATGAGCTCACCGCGCAGCTCTCTGCCAGTCTCAGTACTCTTCACCCCGATTACGCAATTCTTGCGTCGAGAATTGCTATCAGTAACCACCACAAGAACACGCCCACACACTTCTCTGACGTAGTAAAGCTCTTATCTACCCAGGTGAAGCCGCAGACAAATGAGTCGCTTAGTTACGTTCATGAGGATCTTGTAAAGATTGTTAGTGAGAACAAGGATCGTATTGACAGTTATATTAAGTATGATCGCGATTACATGTTTGACTACTTCGGCTTCAAGACGCTGGAGAAGTCCTATCTGTTGCGCGATGCGCAGATGAAGCCGATTGAGAGACCGCAGCACATGTGGATGCGCGTATCTCTTGCTCTCTGGGGCGCCGTCAGTCTAGAGCGCGCCTTCGAGACCTACGATCTCTTATCGCAGAAGTTCCTCACACACGCCACCCCGACACTCTTCAATGCCGGCACACCGCGTCAGCAACTGTCATCGTGCTTTCTTCTAGCAATGAAGGATGATAGTATTGCCGGTATCTATAAGACGCTGGCTGACTGTGCTATCATAAGCAAGTATGCGGGTGGAATCGGTCTCCATGCGCACAATATTCGGGCGCGCGGCTCTCTTATCCGCGGCACCAATGGCTTGAGCAACGGTCTAGTACCGATGCTTCGTGTCTTTAATAATACGGCGCGCTATGTTGATCAGGGTGGCGGTCGTCGTAATGGCTCTTTTGCGGTCTATTTGGAGCCGTGGCACGCTGATGTAGAAGATTTCCTCAAGCTAAAGCTGAACACTGGCGCAGAAGAGGAGCGGGCGCGCGACTTGTTCTATGCGCTCTGGGTTCCTGATCTCTTCATGCAGCGCGTAGAGGCGGATGGTGATTGGTCTCTGTTTTGTCCTGATGAGGCACCTGGCTTAGCTGACGTGTACGGCGACGAGTTTAATGAGCTCTATCAGCGCTATGAGAAAGAGGGGCGCGCTCGTAAGGTTGTGAAGGCGCAGAAGCTCTGGTTCCAGGTTCTCGACACGCAGATGGAGACCGGTACACCGTACCTCGTGTACAAGGATCCTGCGAACAAGAAGTCCAACCAGAAGAATGTTGGTGTTATTAAGTCCAGCAATCTCTGTACAGAGATTCTGGAGTACTCATCTGCTGATGAGACGGCTGTCTGTAATTTGGCATCACTCGCTCTCCCCTCCTTCTGCGGTGGTACCGAAAATGGAGTCTTTGAGTTCCAGGCTCTTCAGAAGGCGACAAAAGCAGCGATCCGGAACTTGAACCGTGTAATTGACATTAATTTCTACCCGACGCCTGAGACGGAGAGGAGTAATATGCGTCACAGACCGGTAGGTCTGGGCGTCACAGGTCTAGCTGATGTCTTTGCTATTAATGGTCTCCCATGGGAGTCTGATGGCGCCGCTCAACTGAATCAGTTAATCTTTGAGCATATGTACTATGCCGCGGTAGAGACGAGCTGTGAGCTTGCTGAGGAGCAGGGTTCCTATCCTTCGTTTGAGGGATCGCCGGCGAGCAAGGGTATTCTACAGCCTGACATGTGGAATGTAAAGCCGCTCACAGAAGTCTCGAAGGAGCTTGATTGGGCTGCTCTAAGGGAGCGAGCAAAGAAGGGCATGCGGAATTCGCTCCTCATTGCGCCCATGCCGACTGCATCTACGAGCCAGATCCTCGGATACAACGAGTGCTTTGAGCCTTTCACGAGCAACCTGTACACTCGTCGCACTCTGGCAGGTGAGTTCATCATCATTAATAAGTACCTTATGAAGGATCTAATGAAGCTAGATATCTGGAGTGAGCAGTTGAAGCAGGAGATTGTTGCGCGCAACGGTAGTATTCAGGGCATTTCTGTTATACCCGAGCAGCTACAGCTTGTCTACAAGACTTCATGGGAACTCAAGCAGCGGACTCTTATTGACATGGCAGCAGCGCGCGGCGCGTTTATCTGCCAGAGCCAGAGCTTGAACTTATTCGTGGCAGACCCGACATACAGTAAGCTTACGAGTATGCACTTCCATGCGTGGAAGAGTGGACTGAAAACGGGCTGCTATTATTTGAGGACGAAGGCACCGGTTACTGCCCAGAAGTTTACGATTGATCCCCGTCTCCTCTCTGCTGTACAGAATGGTGGCAACACAAATACTGTACATGAAGATGATAAGGATTCGTATGAGTCAGATTCCGACTCTGATTCTGATAATGAGAAGGCGCTTGTCGTTGAAACGAGGGCTGAGCAGCGAGCTGCTCTCTTGGAGAAGCTCGCAAAGGACTATGAGGATACCGAGAAGGAGGGATGTCTGATGTGTTCATCTTAATAAATTAAATACGAAAGAAGTAGTAAGAGATGTCAAAACAAAGAAAACAAGAGATTGAAGATAAATTAAATGAAACTAAGGATATTCTTGGTAAAGAGGCTGAGAAAATTCCCGATCGTATCTATTCGGCACTTGAAGGTATGTCTTCAATGTTTTTAGCATGGAAACAACATGGTGGCGCAAATGGATGGTCACAGACTCTTGTAAATAATGATGGAAGTCAACTTTTTTCAGAGTCTGAATCTGATATTATTGAATCAGGAGCAGAAAAAGCACGCCCTTTTCTACAGGATTTTTTAGATAATAATGTGCAAAGAGGTGGCGTTATGCCGCAAATGCCACAAATGCCGCAAGTGCCTGGCATAAATCCTGAAGATGTAAGCATTGACAAAATGTACTACGGGCTTATCTCTAAACTTGACTCCTATGACACGCAATGGCGTGATATTGTAAATAATCTTGGAGTTATAAAGACTTTCAATGAGACAGATCAAGTCGGCGTCATACCATTTACACCGCCAATTCCTTATTTAATTCCCGCTAAGTTAAAATTTCCTCTCATAAATACAATCTTAGAATTCTTGCGAATAATGGTTTCTACACCGGCACTTGATCTTCCTAATTTTCGTATACTATTATCTTTTGCTATTGCGATTCTTGATCTTGTCAGAGGAGAATGGAAACATGCTGTTCTGAGCCTTTTTGGAACCTACAGTACAAATGCCATGTATATGGGTATTGTTGGAAAAGTTGTTCGTGATGCCTGGTTACTAATTGCGCCTGATCTTCGTACCGATTTCAGCGATGCTCTTTTTAAGAGCACAAAGTCCTTTTTTGCAGGATTTATACTCTGGGCATTCGGCACATTTGCACCAGGATCAATGCAGAAAGTTATTCAAACAGCACTCGACTCTGCGAGAGAACAGATTGAAAATTTCAATAAACAGATTGATGATCTTGAAGGAAAGGCTGGGGATGTCGCAAAGAGTGCCGGTTTAACTGTTTCATTTCAGCGTATTCCTGGTACACTTGTTCCATCGTTGGATGACATACAACGTCTTCAAACGATCGCGCGTGTACCAGCTGTGTTTTGTTCGGATGAATTTCAAAAAATTATTGAACCGCTTCTTCTCATTCCACCTCTTCGGCTCGCCCTTGAAATGTTCAATATTCCAACAATTCCGGAAGTTAAAGAGAAAATATGTAGTGGCGTACCGTCAGGTTCTATTGCGGACACGATGGGAGATGCCGCCGACCCTGATGTAGGAATTATACCTGGTGGTCCAATTGATCAGGCGCAACAACTTAAGAAGCAGGCTGACGACGCTGTTGCTGCAGCTAGTGGCGCGGCAAATCAGGCTCAAGGTGCTCTTGCAGGCGCTGTAACAGGGCAAGTACCAGATCTAACAAAACCAAAATTTCCAAGTGCTCCCACGCAGGCAATAGATTCCATGGTCGGCGGCAAGAGAACCCGTTCTCGTAAAAATAAAAAGATGTAAATATGTAGAAACAAATGTTCGGTCCTTGGTTCCTTCCCACTCTTTTATTCGTACTCTTATCTCCCGGTGTCCTCGTGACCCTGCCGCCGAAGGGCAAGCCGATGGTCGTCCTCGCGGTCCACGCCGTTCTCTTCGCCATCCTCTTGACGGTCCTCAAACAGTACCGCATACTTGATGGCTTTGTTGATGCCAGCGGCAACGCGATGCCTAGCTTGGGCTTGCCCAAGGCGGCGTTCAAGAACATGGCTGGCTTTGCCGATATGGAGAAGAAGAAGGAAGTCGCCATGTAAATTACTCAGTCTCCTCTTCAACAGTGACTCCAGCGAGTCCATGAACATATTGTAAATATTCCTTGGGAAATCCCCAGAAACAACCAGGCTTCGCATCATCCGATGGGATACGGCGCCCGCTTGTATTTTTCCGATGGCTAAACGCCACAATGACTTGCTGCGGAGGCAATTCCAAGCAATTTGACTCGCGCCCCTGTAAAAAGAATTCACCTTCACCAATCGAATCTGCCGCATTGAAATTGCGCTCAGCCCAGAAATCCTTGTAAAATGCCAGAGTCGCTTCTGAAATGCGCTTTGAGAAGCCAAGGGACAGGGGCGGTGTATTAACAGCACTCACACCACGCAGCAAATCATAACACGCGATTGTTGTACAGGCTACAGCTCTCGGTTGCCACGGGTGCTTGGTTAACCACGCCACACGTCTCCGAAAGGATGTCTCAGGGTAATGGTCATCATCGTCCATAAACAGAACAATACTATTTGTGGCACGTGTAACACCAATGTTTCTCTTCTCGGCAATCGGTGTTTTGTTACCAATTGGGCAATAGATAAGTTGGAGGGGTGCAGATTGCATACCAACTTGGACAACTCGGTCACTGGCATCTTCATTTGGATCATCGCTATCCTCTACAACAATCCACTCAATTTTGTCCTTCGGATAGTCACTCAGCATGATATTATGACAGGCAAGATCAAAGAACTTGCGCCGATTGTATAATAGCGTTATTATGCTGATAGGCGGACAATCCTCCGGCAGAAGAACTGGCGGCAACTGTTTTGCCTGAGGCGTATTCTCAGCCTTGTGGTCAATCTCTTTCCAGACTTGCAGAGTTTCCCAGAGTTTTAAGGTTGTGGTCCGCCGAGTCAAAGCCGTTTCCTTTTGGAATTTTCTACAAAGTTCTAAATCCGTGGAAAGAAATTCCTGAATAGCCGCATCCAATTGTTTCTCCAGATCTTGAGTTTCCTGGAAAGTCGCGCGGACAGCCGTAGATTTCTCTGCTAGCGGTGTCTCAATCCAAGAAACAAACGATTTGTCTTTATAGTGTTCCTTATAAACTGGAAGGTTGTTCAGTAAAAGGAACGCTCCTGCTGCCTCAGCCTCCGCCGTACCATAACTAAATGCTTCCGCTTCACTAATACAGATTTGCCCAGGGAAGAAAGCAGTGAGTTTCTCCTTTGCCCCCGTCGAAATGTCCCCTGTCTTGAATGTTATATTGGATGAACCAGAAAGATCAAACGCTTCCACTGAAAAAACGAAGAGCGGAGGATAGGACGCCTTCCAGTGCGGCACCAACCATTGAACAGCACTTCTCTTATTCTTGCTACCACCTACAAACCAGGCAAAGCCATCACTGTGCCTCGTCGACTCAGGGTACGCAGTAATTGTGTTCTTAGATGATGGCAAGCACCATGGTAGACATGTAACTGACTTTGTAGGAAAACGAGCCTGGAACCGCTTCTGTGAGTCGGTATCACGTACAAAATAATAGTCAATTCTGTTTTGGTAAGAATCCCATTCCTCTGAGTACCATTCCGGGTTGACGAATAGACAATTTACTGGAGCCCACGGCATGGCATTAAAGACAGGAACCTCAATGTGAATAGCTATGTCGCATACAACAGGCGGCTCCAAGGGATCTCTTACCGTTACTTTATAACCCATTCCTGCTGCAGCAATGACTGATTTGAACTGCTCAATATCTTTGGCAAGCCCAAACGTATTGGACTTGTTATATAGAAGTACAACATCTATCGTTCTCCGAGAAGGCATCTCTACATAGAATAGGGTTGCCGTTTAGGTATTATGAACAGAAGTAAAAACAAATGGATGGAGCCAATGAAAGGCAAACGATGGCTTGATCTTATAAAAGAGGAACAGGCGCGATTTTCGGCGGCACTTGTACCACTAAAGCCACTGCTTGAGCGTCTAGAGAAGGAACTCTTAGAACAGGGTGCAAAACATAAATCATTTAAATATCATGATTTTGAAATTAAAGAGACAAACACTCTTCATTATGAATTTGGCAAACACAGTTGCGCCGATCTAGATGCAATCGGCTCTTCAATCTGGTATGTAGAAGATGACGGAAAAGGAGCAGAAACATATTTTCTTAAACATGGGTCATGGTCTTATAATAAGCCCATCGGTCCTTTTGTAGCTGTTCTTGAGAATCGTGTCTATGTCTTGGAATCAAAACATGATTTGTGGTATTATAGACTAGTGTCATTGGATGCAAAAACAGGTAAAGATCGGCGCGTCCTCTTTGAAATGAAAGATCCAGAGTGGAATTTGGCATTGATCAAAGGGCAAAATAAATGCCTTTTTTTGCTCGCTAATAATGCTGGTAAACAGCGACTCTGGTACATTAAAAATGGGATGCCAGTTGAAGTTGGACAACAGTATCAAAGTTTCGTTCCTGTCGGTTTTTTACAAGAAACTTGCTGTTTTTTTGGTTTACGAGCTAATAAAAAACAGTATGACGCAATTGGACTTGGACTCTATCTTGATCTAAAAGATCAAATACCCGAATATTATTCATTACATGACAAAGTGTTTGTAACGCGCTCTTATGGAGAACGCACGATTCATTACAGCAATGGTAAAAAAAGAACTGTTCTCGGTTCTGTAAAACCCAATCTATTTTTGGATTGGCAAGGTCGTACCGATCTTAAAATACATGAATCGGGTGGTACCCGTTATTTTGTAAAAAGCAAAGATGGAACAAATGTACCCTACGTTATCATAAAGGGTCAGAGACCAACACAAGGTCTTCTTGTAATTGGATATGGAGCATATGGTTTACCTACACACATGAATACTGAGCGGTGGCTCCCGCTTTTACGACGCGGCTTTACGCTTTGTTATGCGCTTGTACGCGGTGGAGGTGATCACGACGATGCCTGGGCTGAGGCTGCTCGGCGCGATCATAAAGTGAAATCAGTGGAGGATTTCGAGGCTGTAATTCAATCTGCACAGACAAAGACAGGTGTAAAGCCCGAAAATACGATAATTTACGGAAGATCGGCGGGCGGATATTTAGTCGGTGCCACGCTGTCAAGAAACGCAACTGGTAATCTCTTCAGCAGCCTATATACAGAAGTACCTTATTTGGATGTTCTAAGAACAACGAGCAATCCTAACCTACCGCTTACGCAACTTGAATATGAGGAATTTGGTGATCCTTTACATAAAGAAAAAAATGCTCTGGCACTACTCCGGCTAAGCCCGGTCGATACAATTCCTGAAAGTGGTGCGCCCTCTGTATTTGTTTTATGTAGAACTGGATTAAACGATAAGGAAGTCTTTGCCTATGAATCCGTCAAATGGATTATGAGACTGAGAGAGAATGAAGGAAAGCCTAAACTTCTTGCAATTAGTGAAGGTGAAGGACATTTTGTTTCTGGTAAGTCCTCTTTTAGGGAACGAGCTGAAGATTTGGCTCTTCTACTTTCACATATAGCGCGTAGATTTTCCAGGGATCAAACTAAAAAATCTAAACACCGAATATATAAAATGGCTCTCTCTCGTCGCAATCGCAAGAATAACGTAGTTTCACGCAAGAATCGCAAGAACAACATGATGGGTGGACGCAATCGCAAGAACAATACGATGAGCCGCAAGAACAACATGATGGGTGGTCGCAATCGCAAGAATCGCAGCCGCAAGAATCGCAAGGGCAACCGCAAGAATCGCAAGAACAACAACATGAACATGTAAAAATTTTAGGTTTTAAAACTCTTTAATCATCCTGTATTACACAGGTCTGATTTAATAGTTTCCGTAGAAAGAGGCGTCTATGCTCCTGTTCAGCTCCATGCTGTAAAATACCAGCTCGGTGCTTTTCAGTTCCATACCCTTTACATGACAGCAGATTGTATTTCTCTTCAAGATCTCCATGTGTTGCTAAATAGTCTTTGACCCATTGATCATGGGCTGTTTTTGCCAAGATGGATGCAGCGGCTATCGGTATATACTTTGCGTCACCATCAACAATCATAAGTGATTCTGTAATACCTTTCTCTCTAATCCATTCTTTTTCAATCGTTAGCATACCATCAACGATAACACGATCGGGTATGACAGATGATGCGTCAATGGCTCTCTTAAATGCGAGCCGATTTGCATACGACATACCGTTTTGATCTATTTCTTGCGCCGAGACTGAACCGATACCATAATCGAGCGCAAGCGACTGAATGGCTGTTGCGACGTAATCCCTTTTTTTCTCTGATAACTTTTTACTATCTTTAATTTGTGGTGCGATTTCACGATGCTCTTCAGTCCATTCATCTTCAGGTGCCCAGATTACGGCAGCAGCATAGATGGGACCCCACAGACATCCACGTCCAGCTTCGTCTATACCCATTTCAATAAGTTGATCATTTTGATATCTTGTCTTTAGCATTTTTACTTAGTTTATCTTAATAGACAGCCTCAATTTTTTAACGAAGTAAAAAGGAGATGAAGGCAGCCTTTACATATACGGCAATAGGAATTTTAGTTGTAGTTGTTTTAATTCAAATATATTACATGAACGAGAGTTATACCGACGCGTCAGGCAATACGGTAGATGCGTCAGGTAATATGGTTACATTGTCTCTGAGTGATCTATTCTATGCTCTGCGTTTTAATACTGGAAGCGGCTCATCGTCCAATAAGACTTATGATAATCTTCGTGATGATCTTGCTACTGTGTCTAGTAAGAATGCGGCACCAGCAATGAGTGAAGAGGATAAGAATCGCCTGAGTAAAGATATTGCGAAATCTATAAAAGATCAAATGCTCTCAGATCGTAGTTTACAGCCAGTAATTCCTGCATCAACAGATTCTTGTGCAAACGACTCAGCGTGTGTAAGTGATTCTTGTAGTCAGGGTGCCGACTATATGTCTGGTGCACCCTTTAATGCGAACGACTACATAAAAAAGGACTCTATTCCTTGCTATGGATGTACTTTGCCGAAGTAAATTAGAACATAACGGTAGATGAAGGGATACCTATTCCTAATACTTGCAATCGTCCTTTTAGTTGTAGCATACAACTACAAGGTAGAAGGATTCAAAACAGAGATTGTTGTGCCGACAAATGTACCTGAAGTAAAAACGGTAGATGTCTCATCTCCGGATCCATACATGGAACCTGCAGAAAATGAATACGGACCTCCATTTGGAGATATCGCAAAGATCAATAGTCTACCTTATAGAGATCCTGCACAAGAAACAGCAACTTACAAAAGTCTTAGAGGATTGAAAGAATCGCTCATGGCTTTCATGGGCTTTGAATTTAAAGGACTTCAAGAACAATCCGATCCGGCTGTACAGTTGCCTCTGAGCACCTTGCGCAGTGATTACCAGCGTGTATCCGATGAAACGGATGTGCTCAAAAGAAATCCTGGTATTAATTCGCAGATGACAGTCAATAATTTGAATGAAATTCAGGCAAACTTGAATTATTTACAAAAGAAGTACCGTCTTTCTGTAAATTCCACGATGGATGATATAGAGGGCTTCGAAGATGCTGGATCGCGTGCTACATTACAAGATCTAAAAGATGCGGTTGCGAAAGTCAAGGCTGAAATTGTTCGTATGTCTGTAAGCGGAACAACTGATCCTGTTTTAACAGCTCGTGTAAATGTTCTTACAGTGATTTCCCAGAAATTACAGAAAATTGTCGATGAAGTTGGAACAGGTACACGGACAGTTGATCAGATACCGGTCATGAAGAGCGACTTGAAGGACTTTTTGATAAAGTCGAATGATGTATCAAGTCCTATTACAAATGTTATAAAAGAAAACAATCTTCCTTTAACACTTACGAATCTGTTTCCTGCTTATCAAGCTGGTGATATATCAGGCGCAAAGATTACACAATACTTATTTAATACCTATGCAGATACATTAGCAAAGGGTCTTTCATGGAGTCTAAAATACACATCTCCGAATGAA
>Ga0209500_10002894_pt1 | contig 11934 bp, 4 predicted proteins | sample S_140212_EF_Meta_FD_187323 | JGI IMG/M metagenome (GOLD analysis project Ga0209500, IMG submission 187323) | Freshwater microbial communities from Lake Simoncouche, Canada to study carbon cycling - S_140212_EF_MetaG (SPAdes) (version 2) | ecosystem: Environmental > Aquatic > Freshwater > Lake ...
GCAAGATTATCCTCACACAAACTTCATTAGAGTGCATGGTGCAGTCACAGCAGATGTGCCTGAATTTGCTAAACACCCACGATACTCACGCCTAAACATTGGAGATTTCCAAAGCCTGTTTGGTGTTTGATCCAAAGTTAGCATAGCACAAGCCCTGGTAAATATACAATAGGGCCAGATTCAGCATGACACAACAAGTAATCAACACCGGTGCAGTGGCAAACGATGGCACGGGCGAAAGCCTGCGCAATGCGTTTGATGCAGTCAACAATAACTTTGCCAACATCTGGGCAGCCGGACCTGTAGATTCACAGGTTGTAATCAGCAACAATCGCATATCCACAAACGTAAGAAATCTGGCATTAGTACTGGCTGGCAACGGCGTTGGTACTATCACAGTTGATAGTACAGTTGTTCCTGGCATTGATTCTGTATATGATTTAGGAACTGCAAATTCAAGATTTGACAGCGTTTACAGCAGATATTTTTACGGAAATGGTGCATTCTTAACAGGCATCAGCAACGGAAGCGGCAGCGCAACTTCTGTAACATTTGCTGCCACCCCGCCACTGGCAGCCAACATTGGTGATATATGGATTCAAAGTGATACTGGCATACAGTATCTCTACTTTAATGACAACACCAGCAACCAATGGGCCGAAATGGAAGCCTATCAAAGTTTCAGTTCTGGTGGTACAGGCAATGGCAACGTTGATCTTACTAACGTATCATCAGACATTATACCCAGCACCAATAACAGTTACAGTTTGGGCAGTAGTGGATATCAATGGAAAGATCTGTGGGTCAGCAACAGCACAATCTATCTGAACAGTTTGCCCATCACAGCAGATGGCGCAAACTTAAAAGTAAATGGCAACACAGTACTCACAACCAGCAGCCCACTCAGCTTCAGTAACTTGAGCGTGACTGGCAATGTGACTGCCAATGCAGTTTACACCAACAACTATTTTTATGCTAATGGTGCACCTTTCCCACAAGGCAGCAACAGCTTACCAGGCACAACCATATCGCTCAAAGACAATGTGATCACCACAATCACACTCAATCAAAATTTGGTATTGAGTGCAAACGGTGTGGGCAACGTGCAGACTAATAGCAGTATCATGCCTGGCATCAATGGAGTTTACGAAATAGGATCATCTTCTCTGAAATATGATTCAGTGTATGCCAGTTATCTTTATGGAAACGTAAGCGCCACAAATGTCACGGTCAACACTGGCGGATTTATGAAACTGCCAGTTTACACAGCGGCAAATTTAAGAACATACACTGGTCAAGCAGGATGGGTTGCAACAGTGTCAAACAGTACAACACCAGCAGGCAAAATGGCATTCTGGGACACTACAAACAATCGTTGGAGTTATGTCTGTGACAATACTGCGGTTTAAAAATCAAATAAGTACTAGAATAGACATAAAAAAATGCCAACATTAAATTTTCCAACTAATCCAACACTGAACCAAACTTACAGTTTTGGCGGAAAAACCTGGGTCTGGAACGGCCAAGGTTGGCAACTGTCTGCGTCTGGTGCAATCAACAATATTCCTATTGGTAACATTACACCTGCTTCGGGTGCGTTTACCACACTGTCGGCCAATACGTTTACTGCCAATGGCATTACAGTACTAGGTAACATAACTGGTGCAAATCTAAATGCCACAGGCAATCTCAGCATTGCCGGCAATGTCAATTCACCACTGAATGTTAGAGCCAATGTCACTGCCACAAACTTTGTCACAGCAGGCACACTCACTGCTGGCATAGTCAGTGCTACAGGCAATGTAACTGGTGCTTACATTATTGGTGATGGCAGCCAACTTACAAATCTTCCAGGTGTTAATTATTCAAATGCCAATGTGGCCAATTACTTGCCTACATATACAGGCAATTTGCCTAACCTAACTGGTCCAGTTACTACCACAGGCAATCTAACTGGCGGTAACATTGTTACCAGTGGATTGTTAACTGCCGCAGGCAATATCACAGGCAGTAACTTACGCACTACAGGCAATATAACTGCCACTGGAAATATCACAGGTGGTAATCTTGCCACAGGCAATATTATTTCAGCCAGTATCAACAGTTCAGGATTGATTTCTGCTGCGGGCAATATCACTGGTGCATACATTTTTGGTAATGGTAGCCAACTAACAGGATTACCGGCTACCTATTCAAATGCCAATGTGGCTGCTTACTTGCCTACATATACAGGCAATCTGCCTAACTTAACAGGCCCTGTAACAACTACAGGCAACTTGACTGGTGGCAACATTTTGACCAGCGGATTGATCAGTACTGCTGGTATCGTTACAGGTGGTAATGTTAGCACAGGCAACATCACTGCTGGTAATGTTAGTACTACTGGCAATGTTCGAGCAGCATACTTCTTAGGTGATGGTAGTCAACTTACCAATCTACCAGCAGGCAACTATTCAAATGCTAACGTAGCCAATTATCTTCCTACTTACACAGGTAACTTGGTCAGCCTAACTGGACCTGTAACAACAACAGGTAACTTGACTGGTAGCAATGTATTGACCAGTGGATTGATATCAGCAACTGGTAATATCACAGGTGGCAACATTGCCACAGGAAATATCCTCGCTGGTAATGTCAGTACCGCCGGCAATGTTAGCGGCACTTATATTTTAGGTGATGGTAGTCAACTTACCAATCTACCAGCAGGCAATTATTCAAACGCAAACGTTGCCAACTACTTGCCTACATACACAGGCAACTTGGTCAGTTTAACAGGACCAGTTACTACTACTGCCAATATCACAGGCGGTAATTTACGCACTGCTGGATCAATCACAGCCACAGGTAATATTGCAGGTGGTAATATTGTCACAGGTAATTTAGTTGCCGCTAATGTAGAGTCGCTAGGCACAGTTAGTGCAGTAGGCAACGTTACTGGTACATACTTCATTGGCAATGGCGCTTTCCTAACTGGTATTGCCAGCGGTAATAACAATTACTCAAATGCCAATGTGGCTGCTTACTTGCCTACATATTCTGGCAATTTGATCAGCTTAACTGGTCCGGTTATAACCACAGGCAATATCACAGGTGGTAATGTTTCTACTGCGGGCAATGTCACCGCTAATAATTTAATTGCCAACAGTCGATTAAAAATTGGCCAAGCCAACATCTATCCTAATAATATTGACCCAGCAGTATTGACCATTCAAGCTGATGCAGTTGGGTTCTCTGGACTGATAATTGCCACAGGCGACATATCTGGTAACAATTTGTCAGCTGGCGGCAATGTAATTGGCAGCAACATACGTACCGCTGGTATAGTCAGTGCTACTGGTAACATTTATGCTGCTAACTTTGTTGGTAATGTCACTGGTAATATCACAGTACCTGGTGTTACCACACAAATTTTATTCAATGACGGCGGCTTAGCTGCTGCTAATGCTGGCCTTACATTTAACAAAGCCACACAAGTTCTTTCAGTCACTGGCAACATTCAAGGTGGCAACTTACGCACTGCCGGGTTGATCAGTGCAACTGGTAATATTGCTGGTCAATACTTTGTTGGTAATGGTGCATTGCTTACTGGTATTGTGGCCACAGCTGGCGCTGCTATTACCAACGGCAATAGCAATGTCACAGTTTCAGGCAATGGTAATGTGACCGTTACTGTGGCGGGAGTTCTTAACACCACAACATTTGCCACAACTGGTGTTTATACCACAGGTCTAGTATCAGCCACAGGCAATGTTGCTGGCAATTACTTGTTAGGCAATGGTGCGTTTATTACTGGACTACCAGCTGGCTATAGTAATGCTGATGTGGCTGCATACTTGCCCACATATTCTGGCAACTTGCCAAGTTTGACTGGATTGGTTTCTACCACAGGCAACATCAGCGGCAATTATGTTTTAGGTAATGGTGCGTTGTTAACTGGTGTGATTACATCGGTAGCCAACATCAACAACGGCACATCAAACATCACAGTTGTAAGTTCAGGTGGCAATATCACCGTTGGTGTGGGCGGTACAGGCAATGTGGCTGTGTTTGCAACCACTGGCGAATATGTTACAGGTGTAGTAAGCGCCAGCGGCAATATCACTGGCAGCAATTTAGTCACTAGCGGCCTGGCAACCATAACTGGCAATGTTGACGCAGGTAACGTAAGAACTGCTGGAGTAGTATCAGCTACTGGTAACATTACAAGTGGTAATATACTAACAGCTGGTCAAGTATCTGCAACTGGTAATGCAACAACAGGAAATCTAATCACCGGTGGATTGGTTATTGCAAATGGCAATATCACAGGCGGCAATGTACTAACAAGCGGATTAATCTCAGCAACTGGCAACATTGCCGGCAATTACTTTATTGGTAACGGTAGTCAATTAACAGGCGTAGCGGCGTCTAGTGTAAATGCCAATGCGTTGGTTGGCAATACATTAAGTGCAAACGTTTTATATTCAAGTTTAACCACAGTTGGCAATTTGGCCAACCTGAGTGTTGTAGGCAACACAACCAGCGGCAATTTATTAACTGGTGGATTGATCTCCGCTGTTGGTAATATTACTGGTGGCAACATAACAACCAGCGGTGCTGGCGGTAATATTACCGGTGCTAATGTAATTTCTAGTACCACACTCAGTGCTACTGCTAATGTGATTGGTGGTAACATTACCACAGCTGGATTAATTTCTGCAACAGGCAATATAACTGGTAGTAATCTAAACATCACTGGCGGTACATTAGCATTTGCCAATGCTAATATTGTTCAAACCAACCCATTAGACTTAGCAATTACTAGTGCTTATCAAATTAGTGTAAAACCAGCAGGCGGCTCATATCAATGGACGTTTAACAATGATGGCAGTTTGTCTGGTCCAACTGGATTGTCAACTACTGGTTATGTAACAGCAACTGGTAATGTAACTGGTGGGAATTTAAACACATCTGGTTTGATTACAGCCAGCGGCAATATTTCTGGTAACAATATTTTTGCTACCACACTGATCAGCGTAACTGGCAATTTAATTGCTGCCAATGTTAACACCAATGCAATCAGACCAACCAGCGGCGGACTAACAATCTCCACAGCTACAGGTAATTTAAATTTGCAACCTGCAGGCAATATTGTTCTGGCCAATACTATTATCAATAGTGTAGCATACCCATTACAAGACACTGACGCCGCAACCAAACTGTATGTTGACAACATGGTGTCAACTGGTATTGCTTACCACTCTCCTGTATCAGCTGCCACAACCACAGACTTGGCCACAGCCACTGGTGGCTTAATTACCTATGCTCAACCCAATGGCGTGGCAAATGGCATTGGTGCAACTCTTACCACAACTGGTTCGTTTAATCTAATTGATACAGCCAACGTTCAAACTGTTGGCACTAGAATTTTAGTGCAAAATGAAGGCAACACAGTTTTCAATGGTGTGTATACCTGGGCCAATTCAACTGTTATTGTGCGTTCAACTGATGCTGACCAATATGGACCAGATAGTACAGAACAGTTAAGCATCAACGACTACTTCTTTGTACAAAACGGAACAGTAAACAAAGGCGCGGCGTTTGTTGTTAGTGAGCCACCTGGAACTATTACGTTTGGTACCAGCGGAATTACTTTCAGTCAATTCAGCAGTTCACAAACTTACACTGCCAATACCAATGCTGGTATAAGTCTAATTGGCACACAATTCAATACTAAAGTTGACAATGATACTACTGCATTTGATGCAGGTGGCAATATTATTGTCAAAGCTGGTGCAAACTTAACCACACCTAATATTGGTGCCGCAACTGGTACCAGTTTGAGTTTGACTGGTAATGCAATCAGTGGTAATATTCTAACTGGCGGATTGATAAGTGCTACTGCTAATGTGATTGGTGGAAACATTACCACAGCTGGATTAATTTCTGCAACAGGTAATGTACAAGCCGGCAACATTGTTACAGCAGGATCAGTCACTGCCACTGGTAATATTTCAGGTGCATATTTTTCAGGCAATGGTGCTGGTCTTTCAAATGTTATTGCAGCCGGCGGTGTTGGCAATACTATTACACTGGGCACACCAACTGATGGTAATTTGGTTGCAAATGGTGCCTATCAAGGTTGGACTACTGCTACATTTGTAACAGATGGCCTTGATGACCTAAACCAAGTGGCATTCAACATTGCCAATAGCACTTATGTTGGCAACACATACATTACAGCCAATGTGTATTCAGGACCAAGTCCGTTGTCAGTGGCCTTTACTGGACGATATATTGGCAACCCCAACAGTTACTTGTGGCAATTTGGTGACGGCACAGCCAACGTTACCACAGCCAATGCTGTTCACACATTCTCTAATGCGTTAGGTGGCACATTCACTGTGTCATTTACTGCCTACAATACCAATGGCACATTCAACGGCAATGCAGCCAATGGAGCCAAAGGATCAACCAGTACTGCAAGCATTTCAAACATTGTGTTGTACACACCTAGTCCGATACCATCGTTTACACTTAGTAGCAACAGTTTCAACTCTGGCAACAGCGTTACCATAACCAATACCAGTCAGTATGTGACTTGGTATGATTTGAGTTTTGGCGATGGCACCGCCAACTTTACTGCTGGTCCAGGATTGGCCAACACTTCATTCACCACAGTCAACCACACATACAATTCTGCTGCTGCCAACACTGACAGTTTGTACAGTGTGATACTAAGTGGTACCAGCAACACAGCAGGTGCCAGCAACGTCACAGTAGTATCATCGGCCAGCAATGTCAAGTCTTATTCATCACAAGCCAGCAACGTGGTTGTCACTGCCAACGTGATCACAGTGATCAACGGATTAGGCGGCGTGAGTTTTAGAAATGATTCAAACGGTGCTCCGGGCAACACAGCAAGTTTTGGCAGTCAGCAGTTGTACAACTACAACTACGGTGATGGCAACGTTGCCAACATCAACATCGGAACAGGCATTGCTGGCAATCCATCTGCTGCTAACGTTACAAACACATTTGCATTGTCAGGCGCAAACCAAGCTGGCAATGCTTACCAACAGTTCACGGCAAACTTGTATTTGTACACTGGCTACAGCACAAGTCCAGCCAAATCCAGCAACATTACTATCACAGTGAATCCACAAGTTCGTGCTAACTTTATTGGTACTGCGGCAAACACTACCACTGACGCCAGCGCCAACACAGGCAATGCTCAAGTGGGATACATTTACACAGACTACACTGGCAACAACCGTGCTACATTTACTTTCCAGAACACCAGCCAGAACAGCAATCTAGCCAACTGGTCTTGGGGCGACAGCACATTTAGCAATGGTGTAAGCAATGTGGGTAATACCCTACACACTTACACCACAACTGGTGCTAAAACTGTGGCACTCACTGCCAATGGCACACCAAATGGTATTTCAAGCACTGCTCAAAGCAATACCTCAAGCATCACAGGTTACATCTTTATTGCAACCAATCCAACTGCGCCAACCAATTTAAGTGGTTTTGCCAATTTGGCTATTGCCAACACCAGCGAAGGTACCAGCCCATTGTTGGCAGCAGGTGCAAGAGATGCCACAGGCGGTAATATTGTTGCTAACGGAACAAGTGTAACACGTTTTGCTACCACAACCACAATTGCCACAGCAGCCAACATTGTAAATGCCAACACAGCCACAACTGGTACGCTGAGTGCGTATGTCAATAATGGCATCTCTGGCAATGTGACATTTACCACCACAGGCAACACTGTGGGATCTAATGCTGCCTTGGTTATAAGTGCAGACAGAGACTTGCATGTGGCCAATGCTGCGGTGCCCAGCTACTTCTACAAAGTGTTTAATGCCAACATCAGTTGTGCTCTCAGCAGTCTTGGCACAGGTTACAACAACTACAAGATGGTACACACAGTTTCTGGTAACACCAACTATGTGGGCTTTGTCAAAGACAATTTAAACACAGCACCAAGTTTGGTTACCAGCAATATAGCCATAGTAGAAGGTACAGCAGGAACTTACAGATACATTTCTGGCATTCCTTATTACAACACTGGTTCGCCTACAGTGACCATTGCCAATTTGGAAGTGGCAAACTTGTCTGGACAGACCTTTAGAAGTGCTGACCCGTTTGTATTGGCCAGCGGTACTGTATCTGAAGGATCGGGTGCCCTAGTATCTGCAACACAAACCAAAGCACTTGGAACCATTAACAATTCTGGCAACAGTTTCTTGACTGGTGCAAATTTAAATGCTAACGTAGGCATTGCTTCAAATTACACACTTGGTAATATGACTGCCAACCTAACAGGTGCCAACAACGTTGTGGCTACTTTGCAGGCCAATGTATTCAACGTGATAGGAACCAGCGCCACTGTGCAGTTGCCTGCCAACATACAGATGTATGCCGGCGCAAATTCAGGTGTAAATGAACAGTCAATCACAGCATCGACCACTGGAAACACACAGGCAGCCATACGTGTGGTAATGAGTACCGCGGGCAACACTCCAGCGTTTTCTAACTCTACCAACTTCTACACAGCCAATGCCTGGTCAGGCGCACAAACAATTGCTGGCACACCAGAAGCAGTGGTGCGTTATGGTGTACTCAAACATTACGCAGTAGATTTGAGCACCGGTTATTTGCCAGTGGGCCCAAATTTAAATGCCGGTCGTTCAGGCACACAATATTTTACCTTTGCATTTGCTAGACCCAGCTTGGCCAATTTTGACATTAGAATAACTTCAGCCACAGGCGTTGCTGGTGTTTGGATTGCCGCACCAGGAACAACCATTGACAAGAGTGGATTCTCGTCACCCACACCAGGATTCCCAGGACCCACCAGTACCATCAATGGATGGCTAGAAGGATTCACACAGTATGCTGGTTCAGGAGTTCCGGGTGCAAGTGGCACAGGTGGCAACGGCTCAAATGGATGTGCCTTGACCGGTGCGGACGTGATACCGTTAAATACAGCAATCTCTAACGTAGCATACACAATGACCCTTGGATCTCAAAACGCTGCCAATAGTACTGGCACTAATATTTTAATTAGAATAGCATTGGCTAGTGGTCAAACCATATCAGACCTGCAGATAGGAACGGCAACATAATGGCTGCGTCCTTTAACGAATCACAAAAGATTGACTATCTTTGGAAAAAGGTTGGTTATGGTGTAACCAAAACTGCTGAACCTGCATCCAAAGAAGCCTTTAACGAAAGCATTGCCAGTCCGCTGTTGTATCGTGGCGACCTCATCTGGACACAGAGTGGAGACATACCAGCCACACCACCTGCTAGTACCACGTCATTGGTACAGGTGTACAAAGATGGTGTTGGTAGCTTCAGTCCCGCAGTGCAATGTACTGAAGATCTAACTGCACCTGACAACCAAACCTGGAAAACAAACTCTACCAATTGGATTCCCACACAATTTGGCGACAACTATCTAGTGCAGGTGTATGCTGCCGCTGCAAACATAAGCAATCCTCAAACAGCAGGTACCAAACTGTTTGGCGCTGGTTCGGGTAGTGATGACACTTGGTTCTTTGACTACCAATCTGGCGTTTTAAACTTCAATGGCGCAACTATCCCAACTGCTATTGGTACTGGGACAGCCAACACAATTTACGTTGTTGGCTACAGATATGTTGGTGAGTTTGGTGTAGACACCACATTTATTAGCAATGGTACCAGTAACGTAAACATTGCCAGTTCAAATGCCAATGTAACAATCAGCGTGAATGGTACCAGCAATGTTGCTGTGTTTTCCAACACAGGCGCATACATTACTGGAGCAGTATCCGCAACAGGCAATATCACTGGCGGCAACATACTCAGCAACAATTACTATTATGCTAACGGAACTCCAGTTCCTCCAGGCATAATTTACACTGCTAACACAGCACCTCCCACAACTCCTGCGCCTAAAGTTACAGATCAATGGTACGACACTGCCAGCGATGTGCTTTATGAATACATCAATGACGGAACCAGTACATACTGGGTAGATACCACAAGTCCTGCATTTGCCGGTGGCGTTGTGGCCAATGTGGCAATTTCAGGTACGCTGGTACCAGTTGCTAATGTCACATACGATATTGGCACCAGTACTGTATATTTTCGCAATACCTACACCCAGAATCTCTACACCAACAATAGATTGACAGCATCCAACATGCCGTCTGGTGCGGTGGTACAAACCATAATGAGCACAAGCCTAGGTGGTAGTGCTACTACAGGTACCAGTTATAGTGATATTGCACTGGCCAACGTGGTAATTCAACCAACAAGTGCCAATAGCAAAGTGTTGATTATTGCTACCGGAACTAGTAGTTTTACTCCATTAGCCGCAGCAAACTTAACGGCCAGCACACAATTGGTGCGTACTGCGGCCTCGTTACAAATACAAGACTATAGTGCTAATATTGCCGGAGGTGGAGTTGGTGGATCGTCCGCAGTGGCATTTAGTTACTTAGACAGCCCAGGTACCACGAGCCCAGTAACTTATAAAATGCAACAGAAAATATCCAATTCTTCCAGCACACTGACCAGTTCTAACATGTGGATAATTGCCATGGAGATTGCTGTACCATGATCAGTAAAATTCAAGCCATACAAAGTTTAGTGCCCGGCGCAGAAGTATCTGTGGCAGTGCATGATGATTCAGTGACCTGGATTAACCCAGAAAATCCTCCCGTAACTGACGAGCAAATTGCTGCTGAACAACACCGCTTGCAGATGATACATGACTGGCATGAGTACCGCAGAAATCGTGCTGTAGAATATCCTACCATCCAAGAACAGCTAGATGCGTTGTATCACGCTGGAGTTTTTCCGCCAGAAATGTCTGCTAGAATCCGTGCTGTAAAAGAAAAATACCCAGCACCCACAATGACTCCAGAGCAGTTAGCTGAGTTTAATAAACAACAGCAACCTACAGAACAACCAGAAAAATTAACAGTGGAACAGTGGTTTGAAGAGCAAGCACAACAGGGAAATGTGTTGGATTTTGAAAGAGAACAGCAACATTGGGTAGCACAGCAACAGGTGTCAAACACACCAATGACACGCGAAGAATGGCTAGAAAGTCAATTAAAAGTAGCGTTGCTCGGCACCGGAACAGTGGTGGCTGCACCTCAAACCATGACCCGCGAAGAATGGTTAGAAAGTCAGTTAAGAATGGTGTTCCCAACACCAAACCCAGCAATAACGGTGCCGCAAACAATGACTCGTGAGGAATGGTTAGCATGGCAAAAATCATTATGACACAGCAAAAAATTGTTTATGCTGTCATAAGTAGTACTAATCAGGAGTAAAGAATGGCCTTTCCAATATCACCAACCAATGGGCAAGTAACAGTAGTAAATCAAGTATCGTATCAGTATAGCACTGCTACCAACAGTTGGACAAGAATTCTTTCTACTGCCAACATCATCACAGCCAATACAATTGCTGTGAATGGTGCGTTGACTGTGGGTACTATTGTCAGTGCCGCAGGTAACATCACCAGCGCCAACTACTTTTTAGGTAATGGTTATTATTTGACCGGCATCAATACTGGTAATTTAAACATTACTAATATTGCGAATGGTACTTCAAATGTAAATGCAGGTGCGCTTAACGGCAACATCACAGTGGGCATTGGTGGAACTGGTAATGTAATACAATGGGCATCTACTGGCGAATACATTACTGGTGTGTTAAGTGCTTCGGGAACGGTCACTGGTGGCAATTTGGCCACAGGCGGCACAGCAAGTGCCGGTGGTAATATCACAGGTGCAAACATCCTAACTGGTGGATTAGTTAGTGCAACTGCCACAATCACTGGTGGCAATTTGGCCACAGGCGGCACAGCAAGTGCCGGTGGTAATATCACAGGTGCAAACATCCTAACTGGTGGATTGGTAAGTGCAACTGGCAATGTTA
>Ga0209500_10002896_pt1 | contig 11927 bp, 10 predicted proteins | sample S_140212_EF_Meta_FD_187323 | JGI IMG/M metagenome (GOLD analysis project Ga0209500, IMG submission 187323) | Freshwater microbial communities from Lake Simoncouche, Canada to study carbon cycling - S_140212_EF_MetaG (SPAdes) (version 2) | ecosystem: Environmental > Aquatic > Freshwater > Lake ...
GTTAGACTTAAAAAAAAAAAAATTAAAAGACCAAATAAACAACAAAAAATAATTATTATGCTATTAAAACAATTAAATTGTGTTACTAACGTAACACGTTATAAAATAAATATACAAAAAAAATATTTTTCTAAATTTGAGGATAATTTTTATGTAATGCAACTCCCAGTGCCATTTACTATTAGTACTGCATTGGGCTTAAAAAAATATTTAAGAGAACGGGACTATTTTCAACTAATGGCTGAGTGTTTAGAAAGGTTTAAAAAAACATATTTTGAAGAAGTTAAAAATAATAAAGACATAATTTATATAGTGGTATCATTTAATGTTGAAAAAGCAACAAAACTAAAACTTGGTAAAAGATCGAATATAAATAGTGGTCTTCCTATACTATTACTACCTAATATGAATACTCGCTTGGACTTCGAAAAACATTTCGAAGATTATTTCGAAAAAATTGTTTTGCAGTTAGAAATGTATAAAGAAAATATTGTTAATGAATTTAACTATCGTGAAGACGAAATTTGTATCTACTTTTCATATCATTTTCATGATAGAGTATTACAATACAAACTAGTAAATCAAAACGATCTTGATGATAAAAAAAATCATGAATCCAATAAATTTTTTTGGATAAATATGTACATACCATTTTCTATACAAACGTCATTAGAATTGCAAGAGTATTTTAAGGACATAAAAAAATTTGCAAATTATGAATTACCGAATGGTGAACCTATTCCTGGGCCTACTCATATACAAATTCGTGGGCCTCTTATTCTATATGGTAAGGATGATGTCGGTTATTTGCGCCATGACTTACCTTCTGATAATTTTACTATATTCGAAGTAGAAGCTTATTTAAAAGACCCAGATTTTTTTAAATACATGGCTACGCTTTTAGCAGATGTAAAAAAGAAAACGTTGGAACTACAAAGTAATGATCCAGAATTTATTGCGAGAAATATGATATTAGAAACGATTAATTATCCTAGTATTAAAAAGGCTTTTATTGAGATTGCTGAAATATTAAGATATTGTAACGTGGAACAAATTCAGAGGAATTCAATTTTAACAAATAGATTAAAGCATTATTATACAGAAATAAATTTTTTTGAAAAAAAAGATTTACGTATTAAAGAGAAATTAACTTTGTATTTAAAACTTATAGATGTTGAAAAAATAAAATTTGTTGAACAATTTCAAGATCTGTAATAATAGAATTTTTCTTGGATTATTAACATATTAGCATTGATTAGCTATTCTATTATTATAAATATCTTGTGTGTGTTGGGTTTGTAAAATATTAAGATTTAATATTAATTACGAATTAAAAATATTTTTAGATTAATGTAAATTTAATTTCATAAATAATTTTTTGAAGAAATGGCTGAGTGGTTAAAAGCGATAGATTGTAAATTTATTGGAAATTTCCTACATAGGTTCGAATCCTATTTTTTTCATTTATTTTATACGATTGAAAAACATTTGCGGCTATGTGTAAGATTGCAAATCTTACAAAAATAGTTCAAATCTCTTATCAATCTAGTACAGTAGTACTTTCCACCGAAAATTTTCGGTGGAAAGTACTATTACATCCATTTTAGAATAATTGGCGAATAATGGGATTTGAACCCATAACCTTCAAAGCCACAATCTGATACTCTACCGTTAAGTTATATTCGCCTTATATTTTTTATTTAAAAAAAAAATATATAGTAAAAAAAAAATTGTACATAAAAAAAAGGATTTACTCCAAAAATTTATAATTAATATTGAACTTAAAATAATGACTAATGTTGATATTAAAAAAATAAATAAATAATGAAAAATATTACCAGTTTGATAATTTTTAACATACTGAAAAATTTCTCTAACACTATTTATAATACCTGAAGGTCCTAATGCTTCAATTATTCCACGGTCAATAGCTTTATATGAGTAATGATATCCAAGTAATAAAACATTTTGACCAATAAATTGATTATATAATCTGTCAAAATACCATTTTCGACTTAAAAAGTTATACAAAGTCTTAAAAAAAGAGGTTTTTTTAATTTCAAAATAAGAACCTAAACCAAAAGAATATATTGAATATGCTAAAAAAGTTCCACTTAAAGTTAAAATTAATGGTAATAATTTATAAAATAAATCAACAAATTCAATATCGGATAGAACATAATTTTGAGGTAAGACAAAAATAGCTGTATTCCAAAAATTGGTTCCAAATCCAATAAATAAATCTTTTGTTAAATACCCAATAGTAATGCTAAAAATCGCTAATAAAAATAATGGTAAAGTTAATTTCCAAGTTCCTTCATGAGCATTTAAAATTGATTTTCTATTTCCATTAGGTTCTGCTAAAAACACTAAAAATAATAATCGAGTTGAGTAAAAAGCTGTAAAAAAAGCAGCAAATGTTCCTAAATAATAACAAAAATGACCCCAAACAGTGTATTTTGCGTACGCAACTTCTAAAATAGTATCTTTTGAATAAAAGCCTGTTAAAAAAGGAAATCCAATTAACGCTAATGATCCAATTAACATAATACTATAAGAAAATGGTAAAAGATTTTTTAATCCACCCATTTTTCGCATATCTTGTTCATCAGCTACTGCATGAATAACTGATCCGGCTCCTAAAAATAGTAATGCTTTAAAAAAAGCATGATTTGATAAATGAAAAATTCCAACTTCATAACTTGATAATCCACAAGCAAAAATCATATACCCTAATTGACTACAAGTTGAATAGGCTATAACTTTTTTCATATCATTTTGAAAAAGACCAGTAGTTGATGCAAAAAATGCAGTTGATGCTCCAATAAACATAACTAAATTTAAGGCTGAAGGTGAAAACTCAAATAAAAATGAACATCTAGCTAATAAAAAAACACCAGCGGTAACCATTGTTGCAGCATGAATCAATGCAGATACAGGTGTAGGCCCTTCCATCGCATCAGGTAGCCATGTATGTAAACCTAATTGCGCAGATTTACCCATAGCGCCTAAAAATAATAAGATACAAATAAGATCAATTGCTGGAATGTTAATACCACCTAAAATAATTTGATATTCTGTCATTAATGGAACTAAACTAAAAACAGTATCATAATCTAAACTATTGAAAACATAATAAATAGAAAACATCGCCAATAAAATAAAAAAATCTCCAATTCTATTAACTAACATAGCTTTTATAGCTGCTTTATTTGCTTGAATACGAGTAAACCAAAAATTAATTAATAAATAAGACGATAATCCTACTCCTTCCCAGCCAACAAACATTTGTAAAAAATTATTTGCAGTAACAAGAATTAGCATAAAAAAAGTAAATAATGAAAGATATGACATAAAACGAGGTAAATGTGGATCATGAGCCATATATTCAGTTGAATATAAATGAACTAAACTTGAAATAAAAGTTACTACTAATAGCATAACACAAGTTAAGCTATCAAAATAAAAACTCCATTCAATATTTAATGATTCCACAGGAATCCACGATCCCATAACTAATTTATATATATTTCCTGTTGATACAACATCATAAAACAAATTAAGAGACAGTAAAAAAGATGTAAAAACACTTATTGTTGTCGTAAAACAAGCACCTAAACCTATAAAACGTCCAAATAAACTTCCACTAAAAAATCCTAATAATGGTAATAATACGATTAGAAGTAACATTTTTTAAATTATTTAAATTAAAGGATAAAATGGGATTTGAACCCATGGTATTTATGCAATACATTAGTTTTCAAGACTAACGCCTTAAACCACTCAGCCATTTATCCAAAATAAAGGTAAATTTTTAATTAAATTGTTTGTATTAATTGACGTTAATTGTTTTGAATTTTTTATTAAAAAATTTAAAGAAATAAAAAATTCTTTTGAATTTATGTTAATTAATGTAGTATTTAAAAAATGATCCATTTCAAAAAAAACAGATCCAGGACACTTAATATTAAAATTTAAAACTTTTGAATCATTATTTATAATTTGATTATTAAAAAAATTCATATCTTCTTTTAAAAATCTATTCCAATTTTCAATAAAAAATAAAAATAAAAATTGATTTATTAAGTTTTGATTTGAAATTTTTATTTTTAATGCTAAATTTAATTCTTGACTTTTTTCAGATGTTTTAATAGTAGAAGCTTTTTTACTATTTAAAAAAGGAAATGATCCATTAAATAAATAAAAAAATAAAAATGCTTTAATTTGAATTTCTTTATCATTAACCGATAATTTATTAAAATCATATGCTTTTAACAAATTTGTTAACGAAAATTCTAAAGTTATACTATCAATTTTAGGACTATTATAAATAGTAGTTAAACTATATTTATTAATTAAATCATATTTAGATAAGTAATTTGTTTGAGAAGAGTTATTTTGAAGGAACATAATAAATTAAGATAATGTTAATAAATGTAATGTTGAACTTGATAAATGAATATAATCCAAAAAAAATTTTGGATAAATACCCATTAATAAAACTAAAAATAATAATGGTAATAAAATTGAAAATTCTCTAAAATTTATATCTTTAAATAATAAGGTATTATGTATTTTTAAATTACCAAAAATAATACGATTATATAACCATAAAGAATATGCTCCACATAAAATAACACCTAAAGTGGCGAAAATACAAGTTAAAAAATTTGTTTTATAAATACCAGCTAATAATAAAAATTCCCCAACAAAACTACTAGTTCCAGGTAAAGCAATATTAGCTAAAGTAAATAATAATAATAATGCTGCATAACCCGGCATCATATGTACTAATCCACCATAATAATATAATAAACGTGAATGATAACGATCATATAAAATACCTACTAATAGAAACATAGCACCTGAAACAAATCCATGACTAATACTTTGTAAAATTGAACCTTCAATACCTACTACATTAAAACTAAAAATACCTATAGTGACTAAATTCATATGAGCTACAGATGAATAAGCAATAATACGTTTTAAATCTGTTTGTCTAATAGCTGTCAATGAAGCATATACGATTCCTAATACTGATAATAAATAAACTAAAGGTGAAAAAAATAATGAAGCTTCGGGAAATAAATTTAAACTAAATCTTAAAAAACCATAAACCCCTAATTTTAATAAAATCCCTGCTAATAAAACAGAACCAACTGTAGGCGCTTCAACATGAGCTTCAGGTAACCAGACATGAAATGGAAACATTGGAATTTTTGATGCAAATGATAAAAAGAAAGCTAACCAAAGCCAATATTGTTGATCAAATGTAAACGAATAAGACATTAAATATTCAAAGTTTAATGTTCCAGTTAAAGTATAAATATATATTAAACCAATAAGCATACATAATGAACCTAATAATGTATAAAAGAAAAAAAGGTAAACTGCTCGAATTTTACGTTCACGTGATCCCCAAATACCTATCATTAAATACATGGGAATTAGAATAGCTTCAAAAAAAACATAAAATAATAATAAATCTAAAACTGAAAAAACTAATAATAGTAATAAATCAATAATTAATAAAGTTATTGCATATTCTTTAAATGTTGATTCGTTCCAAATAAATAAAATACATAAAAAAATTAAAAAACTACTTAAAATAAAAAAAAACAACGAAATCCCATCAATTCCTAATGAGAAATAAAGATTTAAAAAATCAAACCCAAATTTATATGTAACAATACTTTGAAAATAAAAAAAATTACAATTAAAACTTATTAATAAAAAGCAAGAAAAAATAAATGCTATTGCTGAACCTAATAAAGCAATAAATCTTAATAAAAATAAATTTGTTGAAGGAATAAAAATAAGTGTAATTATACTAATAAATAAAACTAAAAAAATTGTTGTTAATATCATAAGAAATCAAAAAAATAAAAAACAAAACTAAAATATATTAAATAACGTTAACGATCAACTTCCCCAAATACAATATCTTGGGTTCCAATAATTGTAACAACATCAGCAATCATATGTCCAATAGACATATCATTTAAAGCTTGTAAATGGCCAAAACCTGGTGCTTTAATTTTACAACGATAAGGTTTTTCTGTATTATTTGAAATTAAATATACACCAAATTCTCCTTTTGGTGCTTCAGTAGCAGTATATGTTTCTCCATGCGGTAAAACAAGACCTTCAGTATATAATTTAAAATGATGAATAACAGCTTCCATAGAAGTTTTCATTTCAATACGTGAAGGCGCTGTTATTTTATAATTTGAACTTTTAATAGTTCCTTCTGGAATTTTTTCTAAGCATTGCTGAATTAAAAATAAAGATTGACGCATTTCTTCTACACGTATTAAATAACGATCATAACAGTCACCACTACTACCAACCGGAATTGAAAAATTTAATTCAGAATAAATTTCATACGGTTGTGTTTTTCGTAAATCCCAGGGTAATCCCGAACCACGTAACATAACACCACTAAAACCCCAATCTATAGCTTTTTTAGAACTTACAACCCCAATATCAACTAAACGTTCTTTCCAAATACGACTTCCAGTTAACATTTCTTCAATTTCATCTAAACGTAAAGCAAATTGATTAGCAAATAAATAGACATCGTCTAAAAATCCTAAAGGTAAATCAGCACTTACTCCACCAGGACGTATATATGCAGCATGCATTCGTGCACCTGATACGCGCTCATAAAATTCCATTAATTTTTCACGTTCTTCAAATGCCCATAAAAATGGAGTCATCGCGCCTACATCCATTGCGTGACACCCAACTGACAATAAATGATTTAAAATACGTGTTATTTCTGCAAATAAAACACGAATATATTGTGCACGTAAAGGAATTTTTATATTACCAATTTTTTCTACTGCTAATGAATATGTATGTTCTTGTGCCATCATTGATACGTAATCTAATCGATCAAAGTATGGTAAAGCTTGTAAATAAGTTTTATACTCAATTAATTTTTCAGTTCCTCTATGTAATAAACCAATATGAGGATCAGCACGTTTAATAACTTCTCCATCTAATTCTAAAATTAAACGTAATACACCATGAGCAGCAGGATGCTGCGGACCAAAATTTATTGTAAAATTTTTTAATTCTCTAACTAATTCTTTTTTTTTTAATATCATAAAATAATATAATTTTTTACCACGGTGTTTCAAATGTAAACGAACGAAATTCTTGGGTTAACTCTAATGGCTCAACAATAACTCGTTTTTTACTTTCATCGTAACGTAATTCTACATAACCATATAAAGGAAAATCTTTTCGCATAGGATGCCCTTCAAATCCATAATCAGTTAAAATTCGACGTAAATCAGGATGTTTATCAAAATAAATACCATATAAATCCCAAATTTCACGCTCCCACCAATTAGCATTAATAAATATACTAACAGATGAATTAATAAATGTAATTTCATCAACAAAAGTTTTTACTCTAAGTCTAGAATTATATGTCAAACTTAATAATTCATAACTAACACAAAATCGATAAGCTGTTCCTAACAAATCAATACCAGAAATACAAGTTAACATTTTGTACTGACAACCAATATGATTTTTTAAAAAGTTTAAAGTAAAAATAATGTTGTTATTTGCAACAACTATACTATTTTCATCTTTAAATTGTTGATAAATTAAAATAGGAAGTATATTTTTTAATTCTTCTAAATTTTTTAATTTTTGTATATACATAATATAATTTAATTTTTAAAAATAAAAAGATCCTAAAACAATATAGTGACAAATCAATAATAAATATGAAGGGTAAAAAAATAAAAATATTAATAAAAATAAAAAGATTGCAATTAATAAACAATCTAAATTAAAATATTGACTATTAAAAATAATTTGAACAGATTCATTTTTAGAATTACTATTTTTAGATTCAAAAAAAATAATTTTAATTACTCTTAAATAATAAAAAACTGATACAGCACTAATAAGAATTAATATAAGTGAACCCAATAATTGATTTGATTCGATTAAACCAAATAAAATTAAAATTTTTGATAAAAATCCACTTAATGGTGGTATACCTGCAATTGAAAAAAATATTATCACAAAAGATAAGGCCCATAATTTATTTATTTTAAAAAAATTTGATAAACTTGATAAAAATAATGGTGTTTGTGAACGATTAAAAAAAATTAAACTTTTTTCTTGAAATCCATAAAAGTTTGAAAAATGACTCCAAACTAAAACCGAAGTAATAATATATATAATTAGAAAAAAATAAATACCTACTAGACTATTAACAGTATTTCCAGATAATGCTGCAATTAAAAATCCAACTTGAGCAATTGAACTATAAATAACTAAACGTTTTAAACGTTTTTGTCTAATTGCAAAAAATGCACCAATAAAAACTGAAAGTAAACCTGAAATTAATAATAAAGATTTTAATTCTAAAAAACTTTCAGATACTAAAGTTAACCATTTAATAAAAAAATGAAATAAAGCTAATTTAGGTATAATAGAAAAAACAACTGTTGACGCTAAAGGAGCACCTTCATAAACATCTGGCGACCAAAAATGAAAAGGGACAGCTGAAACTTTGAATAAGAATGTAATAGTTACCATTAAAATACCAATTAATAAAAAAGTAGATAAATAGCCAAAATTACTTTCTATTGGAAAAGCTAATAATAAATTTAAATGATTAAAATTTAAAGTTCCTAATGTACCATAAATCAGTGAACAGCCAAATAAAAAAATTCCAGAAATAAAAGATCCTGAAATAAAATATTTTAAACCAGCTTCGGTAGAAAATGCTGAATTTCGACGAAAACTAGCTAAAATATAAAAAGATAACGCTTGCATTTCAATAACTAAATAAGCAGAAAGCATATCTGACGCACTAATTAATAAAAGTAATGATAAAATAGATAATAAAAAAATTGTAAAATATTCAAAAAAATTTAATTTTTGTAATTTAAAACTACGTATTAAAATTAAAAGAACAGATAAACAACTAAAAACAAATAAAATTTTAATATAACGACTTCCAGAATCATTTAAAAATATAAAATTCGAAAAAAATCCTTCGATTTTTGAATTTATTAATAGAAATAATAAACAAAATAAAATAAATGTTGTTTGCCAAAAAATTTCTTTATCAATAATTGGAAAATTATATCGTAAATTATTAATCAAATAGGCATTAAAAACTAGTTGGGATAAAATACAAAAAGATAAAAAAATTTCTGGAATAAATGATTTTAAAATAATTAAATCCATAATTAAATGATTAACAAAACACCCTCTACGGGAATTGAACCCGTATTTTTGCCGTGAAAGGGCAATGTCCTAACCTTTAGACGAAGTGGGTTTTTTTTAAAAAAGCTAAATACTAAAGAGAAAAAAATTAATACAAAATGAGCTATTCAAATAATAAAAGTAAAACGTTTTTTAAAAATTTAATAAATATTTTTGGGATTGGTAAAACGTTAGCATCTAATATTAATTATAAATTAGGATTAAATCAACGTAATAATCCAAAAATTATTAAAAAAAAACATCTTCATGAATTTGAAAAAATTAAAAAAAGTTTACTTACTGAAAAGAAATTAAAAAATCATTTAAAAGAAGTAAATGTTTTTGAACAAAAAATTAAAACTTATAGAGGTTTAAGAAATAAATTACATTTACCTTGCCGTGGGCAAAGGACACATACTAATGCTAAAACTAAAAAAAAAATTAAAATTTAAATACAAATATAAAAAAAAAAGTGTTCTTTTAAAAAATAAAACACTTTTACGTTTAAAAAAAACATTTAAATCTAAACCATATTTTATAAATCCTATTTTTCAAAATATTATTAATGCAAAACTTGATAATAAAATAACTTTTAAAATAAATATAAGAATAACTCCTAATAATGTATTTTGTACTTTAAAAGATTTGATTAAAAATAAAGTCTTACTAGTAAGTTCTGCAGGTAAGTATAAATTAAATGTATCGAAGAAAACATTACGTTTTACTAATAAAATTATTATTCAAAATTTTATTGAAGAAATAAAATATTTATTAAAAAAAGAATTGCTTATTATTAATATTAGTGGACCAATTAAAATACGAAAAAATATTGTAAAACAATTAGGTATTCTATTAAAAAATACTAAATTAATTATATGTATAGAAGATTTAAAAAGTTTTAATGGTTGTCGTGTACCAAAAAAAAAACGAAAAAAACAAAAAGGCTTACGTATTTTTAAATAATAAATTTTATGGAGAGGTGGCTGAGTGGCTTAAAGCATTGGTTTGCTAAATCAACATACAGAAATGTATCATGGGTTCAAATCCCATCCTTTCCACACAAATTAAGAAAATTATGTTTATCCTTATAACACTTATTAAAATTTTAATTATAATTGTCCCCTTATTAATTTCGGTAGCTTATTTTACATTAGCTGAACGAAAAATTTTAGGTGCTATTCAACGAAGACGAGGACCAAATGTTATTGGTACGTTTGGATTATTACAACCATTATCTGATGGTTTTAAACTATTAGTTAAAGAAACTGTATTACCCAGTAATGCAAATAAATTTTTATTTATTTTATCTCCAATTATTACATTTGTAATAAGTTTAATGGGGTGGGCGATTATTCCTTATGATAAATATTCAATGTTAGCTGATATAAATATTGGTGTATTATATTTATTTGCTATATCTTCTTTAGGTGTTTATGGAATAATTATGTCTGGATGGTCAAGTAACTCAAAATATGCTTTTTTAGGCGCACTACGTTCTGCCGCACAAATGGTATCTTATGAAGTTTCAATTGGATTTATAATAACAACTATTGTTGTTTGTTGTGGTTCTTTTAATTTACAAACAATTATTGAATCACAAAAAAATATTTGGTTTGTAATACCATTTTTTCCTTTGTTTTTGATGTTTTTTATTTCAGCTTTAGCTGAAACTAATAGACATCCCTTTGATTTACCAGAAGCAGAAGCAGAATTAGTTTCTGGATATAATGTAGAATACTCCGCAATGGGGTTTGCATTATTTTCATTAGGAGAATATGCAAATATGCTACTAATGAGTTCATTAAACGTAATACTTTTTTTTGGTGGATGGTTACCACCTTTAGTAATTTTAAATTTTATTCCTGGCAGTATTTGGTTTGGATTAAAAATTTGTTTTTTTGTAATTTTATTCGTATGGATGAGAGCTGCTTTACCACGATATAGATATGATCAATTAATGGCATTAGGATGGAAAGTTTTTTTACCACTTTCATTAACTTATTTAATGTTAACATTTTTTATCTTGGTATCATTTAATATGTTACCTTATTAAAGATTAAATATTTAATAATTTTTAATTTTATTATTAAAATACAAATAAAAAATTCTAACAAAAGTGTAAATAATAATAATAAAATAATTTGAGTATAAACATCTGGAGGACTTAAAAGTGTTGCAAACACTATATTTAAAAAAATAAAAAGTTTCTTCCAGTTTATTAAATTATTTAACCCTAAAAATGTTATTAAAAAAAATAAGATAGTAATCAATATAAGACTTATATTTAATAAATATAAAAAATCAAAAAGAAATAAAAAGTAATCGATAACTTTTAATTCAAAAAAAAAATTTAATCCTGAATTAAAAGAAATTTTTATTAGTAAAAATGAAAAATGGATTTGTGAAAAATGTGGTTCAGATTCATATTTTTTTGATCATAAATTAAGTTCTGAAATATGTGTACAATGTGGACTAATAAATCATACTATTTTAACAGATGACCTTAGTGGTCCTACATATACTGAAAATATAGAACAGGTTACTGTATTTAATTATAAAAGAAATAATCATTTTCAAGAATGTTTGAACCAACTTCAAGCAAAGGAAAATACAACTATACCACCCATAATAATTCAAAAACTTGCTGCAGAATTTAAAAAATACAATATTACCAATCCAAA
>Ga0209500_10002899_pt1 | contig 11921 bp, 1 predicted proteins | sample S_140212_EF_Meta_FD_187323 | JGI IMG/M metagenome (GOLD analysis project Ga0209500, IMG submission 187323) | Freshwater microbial communities from Lake Simoncouche, Canada to study carbon cycling - S_140212_EF_MetaG (SPAdes) (version 2) | ecosystem: Environmental > Aquatic > Freshwater > Lake ...
ACAAATGGTAGTACAGGTGCTACCGGCGCAATTGGTAGTACTGGTGCTACTGGTGCTACAGGTACAGCAGGTACAAATGGTAGTACAGGTGCTACCGGCGCAATTGGTAGTACTGGTGCTACTGGACCGGTGGCAGGCGCAAACACACAGCTAATCTTCAATGATAGTAATGCAGCCGGTGCAAGTGCTAATTTAACATTTGATAAAGCAACTAATATATTATCTGTAGTAGGTAATGCTAACATTAGTGGATCAATGACTGTAGGTAGCGGAACTGGTGGCAATTTAACTGGTGCTAATGTAATTAGTGCTAATACACTTACTATATCCGGTAATGCAAACATAAGCGGTACTGTGACATTAGGTAGCGGAACCGGCGGTAATTTAACCGGCGCTAATGTAATTAGTTCTAATACTATTAACATATCTAATGTTGCTAACTTTGCATCTGCTTCCGACGTAACGTTAGGTAATGTCAGTAATTTACACATAACAGGTGGTAGTTCGGGGTATGTATTAAGCACAAATGGGTCAAATACCTTAAGTTGGGTTTCTCCATCAAGTGGTGCAATGGGTGCAACAGGTGCTACTGGTACAAATGGATCAACAGGTGCTACTGGTACAAATGGATCAACAGGTGCTACTGGTACAAATGGATCAACAGGTGCTACAGGTACAGCAGGTACAAATGGTAGTACAGGTGCTACAGGTGCAGCAGGAACAAATGGATCAACAGGTGCAACAGGTGCAGCAGGAACAAATGGATCAACAGGTGCAACCGGCCCAGTAGCCGGGAGCAATACTCAAGTTATATTCAATGATAGCAATGCAGCCGGAGCAAGTGCTAATTTAACATTTGACAAAGCAACTAATATCTTATCTGTCGTAGGTAATGCAAATATCAGTGGGTCAATGACTGTAGGTAGCGGAACCGGTGGCAATTTAACTGGTGCTAATGTAATTGGTGCTAATACCATCATTATATCCGGTAATGCAAATATTGGCGGGACTGTTACATTGGGCGGTGGAACTGGTGGCAACTTAACTGGTGCTAATGTAATCAGTTCTAATACTATCAATATATCCAACATTGCTAATTTTTCATCTGCTTCCAATGTAACGTTAGGTAATGTCAGTAATTTACATATAACAGGTGGAAGTTCGGGGTATGTATTAAGTACAGACGGGTCAAATACATTAAGTTGGGTTTCCCCATCAAGTGGTGCAATGGGTGCAACAGGTGCTACCGGAACAGCAGGTACGAATGGGGCAACTGGTGCTACTGGTACGATTGGATCAACAGGTGCTACCGGTACAGCAGGTACAAATGGTGCAACAGGTGCTACCGGTACAGCAGGTACAAATGGTGCAACTGGTGCAACAGGTGCAATTGGTAGTACTGGTGCTACTGGTCCAGTAGCCGGGAGCAATACTCAAGTTATATTTAATGATAGCAATGCAGCTGGTGCAAGTGCTAATTTAACATTTGACAAAGCAACTAGTATATTATCTGTAGTAGGTAATGCAAATATTAGTGGATCAATGACTGTGGGTAGCGGAACTGGTGGCAACTTAACTGGCGCTAATGTCATTAGTGCTAATACCATCATTATATCCGGTAATGCAAATATAGGTGGTACTGTTACATTAGGTGGAGGAACAGGCGGTAATTTAACTGGTGCTAATATTATCGGTGCTAATACAGGTAATTTCAGTGCAAATGTTACCGCAGCATATTTCTTGGGTAACGGCAGTCAATTAACGGGATTATCTAGCGGTTCAATTTCAAATGGCAATAGCAACATAAGTATTGCTTCTGCAAATGGCAACATTACTATGAGTGCTGTAGGTAATGCTAATGTAGTAGTTGTTACTGGTACTGGGATGAATGTTGCAGGTACTGCTAATATCACCGGCAATGTGACATTAGGTGGAGGAACCGGTGGCAATATCACTGGTGCTAATATTATCGGTGCTAATACAGGTAACTTTAGCGCAAATGTTACAGCGGGTAATATAAATGCAGGTAATTTATTAACAGCAAACTATATAACTGCGGTAATAACAACCGCTGCCCAACCAAATATTACAAGTGTTGGTACATTAACAAGTTTAAATGTATCTGGTAATACTGTATCAGGTAATTTCGTTGGTGTATTTGCAAACGGCAATAGTAATGTTTATATTGGTACTGCTAACGGTAACGTCACTATAGCAGCAGTAGGTAACACCACATTAACGATTACTGGTACTGGTATGAATGTTGCCGGTACTGCTAATATCAGTGGGTCAATGACTGTAGGTAGCGGAACTGGTGGCAACTTAACCGGCGCTAATGTAATCAGTGCTAATACACTTACTATATCCGGTAATGCAAACATAAGCGGTACTGTTACTTTGGGTAGCGGAACTGGTGGCAATTTAACTGGTGCTAATGTAATTGGTGCTAATACTATTAACATATCTAACATTGCTAATTTCTTATCTGCTTCTAACGTCACACTAGGTAATGTCAGTAATTTACATATAACAGGTGGTAGTTCGGGGTATGTATTAAGTACAGACGGGTCCAATACATTAAGTTGGGTTTCCCCATCAAGTGGTGCAATGGGTGCTACCGGTGCTACTGGAACAAATGGATCAACAGGTGCTACCGGTACAGCAGGTACAAATGGTAGTACAGGTGCGACAGGTGCTACCGGTACAGCAGGTACAAATGGTAGTACAGGTGCGACAGGTGCTACTGGTACAGCAGGTACAAATGGATCAACAGGGGCTACAGGTGCAATTGGTAGTACTGGCGCAACTGGCCCAGTAGCTGGTAGTAATACCCAGTTAATCTTCAATGATGCAGGAAATGCAGGTGCTAGTGCAAACTTAACATTTGATAAAGCAACTAATATATTATCATTGATAGGTAATGCAAATATTAGCGGGGCTGTTACCTTGGGTGGAGGGACGGGTGGCAACTTAACTGGTGCTAATATAATTAGTGCTAATACACTCATTATATCCGGTAATGCAAATATTGGCGGGACTGTTACCTTAGGTGGAGGGACGGGTGGCAATATTACTGGTGCTAATATTATTGGTGCTAACACTGGCAACTTCAGTGCAAATGTTACCGCATCATATTTCTTGGGTAATGGTAGTCAATTAACTGGATTATCTAGCAGTTCAATTTCAAATGGTAATAGCAATGTAAGTATCCCATCCGCAAACGGAAATGTAAACATCTCATCAGCAGGTAATGCTAATATAGTAGTTGTTACTGGTACTGGTATGAATGTCGCAGGTACTGCAAATATAACTGGTGTCGTAACAGTTGGTTCTGGTGTTGGAGGCAATTTAACTGGTGCTAATATTATTGGTGCTAACACTGGCAACTTCAGTGCAAATGTTACCGCATCATATTTCTTGGGTAATGGTAGTCAATTAACTGGTATATCTACCAGTAGTAATACAATTTTTAATGGCAATAGCAATGTAAGTATCCCGTCAGCAAACGGAAATATTAACTTAAGTGCAGTAGGTAATGCGAATGTAGTAGTTGTTACTGGTACAGGTATGAATGTTGCAGGTACTGCAAACATCACAGGATCAATGACTGTAGGTAGCGGAACTGGTGGCAATTTAACCGGCGCTAATATAATTAGTGCTAATACACTTACTATATCAGCTAATGCAAATATAGGTGGGACTGTTACATTGGGAGGAGGAACGGGTGGTAATTTAACTGGTGCTAATATAATTAGTGCTAATACTATCAATATATCTAACATTGCTAATTTCTCATCTGCTTCCGACGTAACGTTAGGTAATGTCAGTAATTTACATATAACAGGTGGTAGTTCAGGGTATGTATTAAGCACCAATGGGTCAAATACATTAAGTTGGGTTTCCCCATCAAGCGGTGCAATGGGTGCTACAGGTGCAACCGGTACGGCAGGTACAAATGGTGCAACTGGTGCAACTGGTACGATTGGATCAACAGGGGCTACAGGTGCAACTGGTACGATTGGATCAACAGGTGCTACTGGTACAAATGGATCAACAGGTGCTACAGGTGCTACAGGTACAGCAGGTACAAATGGTAGTACAGGTGCAACCGGTACAGCAGGTACAAACGGATCAACAGGTGCAACCGGCCCAGTAGCCGGGAGCAATACTCAAGTTATATTCAATGATAGTAATGCAGCCGGTGCAAGTGCTAATTTAACATTTGATAAAGCAACCAATATATTATCTGTCGTAGGTAATGCAAATATTAGTGGGTCAATGACTGTAGGTAGCGGAACTGGTGGCAATTTGACAGGTGCTAATATCATTGGTGCTAATACCATCAATATATCCGGTAATGCAAATATCGGCGGTACTGTTACGTTAGGCGGTGGAACTGGTGGTAATTTAACTGGTGCTAATATAATTAGTTCTAATACTATTAACATATCTAATGTTGCTAACTTTGCATCTGCTTCCGACGTAACGTTAGGTAATGTCAGTAATCTACATATAACAGGTGGTAGTTCAGGGTATGTATTAAGCACAAACGGGTCAAATACCTTAAGTTGGGTTTCTCCATCAAGCGGTGCAATGGGTGCTACAGGTGCAACCGGTACAGCAGGTACAAATGGTAGTACAGGTGCAACCGGTACAGCAGGTACAAATGGTAGTACAGGTGCAACCGGTACAGCAGGTACAAATGGTAGTACAGGTGCAACCGGCACAGCAGGTACAAATGGTAGTACAGGCGCTACTGGCCCAGTAGCCGGGAGCAATACTCAAGTTATATTCAATGATAGCAATGCGGCTGGAGCAAGTGCTAATTTAACATTTGACAAAGCAACTAGTATATTATCTGTAGTAGGTAATGCAAACATCACAGGATCAATGACTGTAGGTAGCGGAACTGGTGGCAACTTAACTGGCGCTAATGTCATTAGTGCTAATACACTCATTATATCCGGTAATGCAAATATAGGTGGTACTGTTACATTAGGTGGAGGAACAGGCGGTAATTTAACTGGTGCTAATATAATTAGTGCTAATACTATTAACATATCTAACATTGCTAATTTTTTAGCTGCTTCTAACGTCACACTAGGTAATGTCAGTAATCTACATATAACAGGTGGTAGTTCAGGATATGTGTTAAGCACAGACGGGTCAAACACATTAAGTTGGGTTTCCCCATCAAGTGGCGCAATGGGTGCTACAGGTGCAACCGGCACAGCAGGAACAAATGGATCAACAGGTGCTACAGGTGCAAATGGTAGTACAGGTGCTACAGGTACAGCAGGAACAAATGGATCAACAGGTGCTACAGGTGCAAATGGTAGTACAGGTGCTACAGGTACAGCAGGTACAAATGGATCAACAGGTGCTACAGGTGCAAATGGTAGTACAGGTGCTACAGGTACAGCAGGTACAAATGGATCAACAGGTGCAACCGGCGCAATTGGTAGCACTGGCGCTACTGGCCCGGTAGCCGGTAGCAATACTCAAGTTATATTCAATGATAGCAATGCAGCTGGTGCAAGTGCAAACTTAACCTTTGACAAAGCAACTAATATCTTATCTGTCGTAGGTAATGCAAATATTAGTGGATCAATGACTGTAGGTAGCGGAACCGGTGGTAATTTAACTGGTGCAAATGTAATTAGTGCTAATACACTCATTATATCCGGTAATGCAAATATAGGTGGTACTGTTACATTAGGTGGAGGAACAGGCGGTAATTTAACTGGTGCTAATATTATTGGTGCTAACACTGGCAACTTCAGTGCAAATGTTACCGCATCATATTTCTTGGGTAATGGTAGTCAATTAACTGGATTATCTAGCAGTTCAATTTCAAATGGCAATAGCAATGTAAGTATCCCGTCAGCAAACGGAAATATTAACTTAAGTGCAGTAGGTAATGCGAATGTAGTAGTTGTTACTGGTACAGGTATGAATATTGCAGGTACTGCAAACATCACAGGATCAATGACTGTAGGTAGCGGAACTGGTGGCAATTTAACTGGTGCTAATGTAATTAGTGCCAATACACTTACTATATCGGCTAATGCAAACATAAACGGTACTGTTACTTTGGGTAGCGGAACTGGTGGCAATTTAACTGGTGCCAATATAATTAGTGCTAATACTATTAACATATCTAACATTGCTAATTTCTCATCTGCTTCCGACGTAACGTTAGGTAATGTCAGTAATCTACATATAACAGGTGGTAGTTCAGGGTATGTATTAAGCACAAATGGGTCAAATACCTTAAGTTGGGTTTCTCCATCAAGTGGTGCAATAGGTGCGACAGGTGCTACTGGAACAGCAGGTACAAATGGATCAACAGGTGCTACAGGTGCAACAGGTGCTACTGGAACAGCAGGTACAAATGGATCAACAGGTGCTACAGGTGCAAATGGTAGTACAGGTGCGACCGGCACAGCAGGAACAAATGGGGCGACTGGTGCTACAGGCGCTACAGGTGCAATTGGTAGCACTGGCGCTACCGGCCCAGTAGCCGGTAGCAATACTCAAGTTATATTCAATGATGCAGGTGTTGCAAACGGTAGTGCAAACTTAACATTTAATAAAACAACTAATCTATTAACTGTTGCAGGTAATATAAGTGCTGATAATTTTGTTGGATCACTTGCTAATGGCAATAGCAACGTTTATATCGCAACAGCAAATGGTAACGTTACTATAGCAGCAGTTGGTAATACAACAGTAACTGTTACTGGCACTGGTATGAATATTGCAGGTACTGCAAATATAAGCGGAGCGGTTACATTTGGCGGGGGAACTGGTGGTAATATTACTGGCGCAAATGTTGTTTCTGCTAATTTGTTTGTTGGATCTGGTGCTAATTTAACTTCTTTAGCCGGCGCTAATGTAACCGGGACTGTCGCTAATGCAACTTTTGCTGTTAGTTCCGGAACTGCTGCGACTGTAACAACCGCAGCACAACCAAATATTACTAGTGTTGGATCATTAACTGGACTCACAGTAAGCAATGCAACAGGGGTAGTTAATTTTACTACATCAGCAAATGTCACTTTAGGTGCAGTAGCAAATTTACATATATCCGGTGGTACAGCAAATTATGTGCTACAAACTGATGGAGCAGGTAACCTAACTTGGGCTGCTGCTGCAAGCACTAGTAACATTGCCAATGGCAATAGCAACGTAAGCATTGCTGCTGCAAATGGCAACATTACTATGAGTGCAGTGGGTAATGCTAATGTAGTAGTTGTTACTGGCACTGGTATGAATATTGCAGGTACTGCAAATATAAGCGGAGCAGTTACATTTGGCGGGGGAACTGGTGGTAATATTACTGGCGCAAATGTTGTTTCGGCTAATTATTTTACCGGTACTTTAACAACTGCGGCTCAACCTAATATTACTAGTGTCGGTACATTAACTAGTTTGGGGGTAAATGGAACAGTAACCGCAGAAGCATTTACTGCAAATACAGGGGTATTTACTGGTAATGGTAGTGGTTTAAGTGCCATTGCAGGTGCTAACGTAACCGGCACAGTATCAAGTGCAACCACAGCAGGTACAGTAACAACTGCTGCTCAGGGTAATATCACTAGTGTGGGTACATTAACAAGTTTAAATGTATCTGGTAATACTACATCGGGTAATTTTGTTGGTGTATTGGCAAACGGTAATAGTAACGTCAATATTCCAGCTGCAAATGGAAATATTAACTTAAGTGCAGTAGGTAATGCTAATGTAGTAGTTGTTACTGGAACGGGCATGAATGTTGCAGGTACTGCAAACATAAGCGGAGTAGTTACATTAGGTGGAGGAACAGGCGGTAATTTAACTGGTGCTAACATCATTGGTGCTAATACAGGAAACTTCAGTGCAAATGTTACCGCATCATATTTCTTGGGTAATGGTAGCCAGTTAACTGGTATATCTACTAGTAGCAATACAATTTTTAATGGCAATAGCAATGTAACTATCCCATCAGCAAATGGAAATATCAACTTAAGTGCAGTAGGTAATGCTAATGTAGTAGTTGTTACTGGAACGGGCATGAATGTTGCAGGTACTGCTAATATCACAGGTATTGTAACAGTTGGTTCTGGAGTTGGAGGTAATTTAACTGGTGCTAACATTATTAGTGCTAATACACTTACTATATCAGCTAATGCAAATATTGGCGGGACTGTTACATTAGGTGGAGGAACCGGTGGTAATTTAACTGGTGCTAATATAATTAGTGCTAATACTATTAATATATCTAACATTGCTAATTTCTCATCTGCTTCCGACGTAACACTAGGTAATGTCAGTAATCTACACATAACAGGTGGTAGTTCGGGGTATGTATTAAGCACAAATGGGTCAAATACATTAAGTTGGGTTTCCCCATCAAGTGGTGCTACAGGTACAATTGGATCTACAGGTGCTACTGGTGCTACTGGTGCTACAGGTGCTACTGGTGCTACTGGATATATAGGAACAACTGGTGCTACAGGTGCTACTGGTGCAACAGGTATACAAGGAACAACAGGTGCTACAGGTGCTACAGGTGCTACTGGATATGACGGTGCCACTGGTGCCACTGGAGCAACAGGCGAAATAGGATCAACAGGTGCTACCGGTGCAACCGGAATAGGTGCTACCGGTGCAACTGGATATATTGGCTCAACAGGTGCTACTGGTGCTACTGGTGCTACTGGTTATATAGGAACAACAGGTGCAACTGGTACAATTGGATCAACAGGCGCTACTGGTCCGGTAGCTGGTAGTAACACACAAATTGTATTCAATGACGCAGGTGTTGCTAACGGTAGTGCTAACCTGACATTTAATACAGTATCTAATCTATTAACTGTTACAGGTAATGCAAACATAAGCGGAGTAGTTACATTAGGTGGAGGAACAGGCGGTAATTTAACTGGTGCTAACATCATTAGTGCTAATACAGGAAACTTCTCTGCAAACGTAACCGCATCATATTTCTTGGGTAATGGTAGCCAGTTAACTGGTATATCTACTAGTAGCAATACAATTTTTAATGGCAATAGCAATGTAACTATCCCATCAGCAAATGGCAATGTAAACATAAGTGCAGTAGGTAATGCTAATGTAGTAGTTGTTACTGGCACTGGTATGAATATTGCAGGTACTGCAAATATAAGCGGAGTAGTTACATTAGGTGGAGGAACAGGCGGTAATTTAACTGGTGCTAACGCAATATCATCTAATAGCTACACCGCAAATGGCGCTGTCACTGGTAATGCTAACGTATCAACTGTAACTGGTGTTATGGGTATTAGGTCAATAGCAAGTACATATACAGATAACTCAGCCGCAGCATCAGCAACTATTGCTAACTCTGCTATACATGCATTTGGTGTACCAACATTAGCAGCAGCGAATACTAGTGTAACATTTACAAATGCTGCTACCTTCTATATCCCTGCAGGCCCAACAGCTGGTACTAACGCAACTATCACTAACCCATATTCATTAATGGTAGATGGTAACTCTCGTTTCTTTGGTAATATTATTGGTACTGTAGCAAATGGCAATAGTAACGTTTATATAGCAACAGCGAACGGAAATGTAACTATAGCAGCCGTGGGTAATACCACATTAACTGTTTCTGGCACTGGTGTAAACGTAGCTGGATATGCTAATGTAGTTGGTAATATAACAGCAGGTGGAGGGATAGTATCCAGAGTAGTTTCTATTGCAGACGCTACATCAATTACTATGAATGGTGATACAACTGATATTGCCACACAAACAAATACTCAAGTAGCAGGAACACTGACAATAAATGCTGTTACTGGAACATTAGCAAACGGTCAAAAAATAGTGTTAAGATTACAATCTTCAAATGTTCAAACTTTTTCCTGGAATGCAATATTTTCAGGTTCAACAGATTTACCTTTACCTACAGTATCGTCAGGTAGTAGTAAATATGATTATGTTGGGTTTATATATAATACCACAGCTACGAAATGGCAATTATTAGCCAAAACTTTTGGATTTACATAAAAGAGGAAATATGGAAGATATTATTAATACAATTGACAATAAAGTTCAAATAATTTTTGAAAGAACTTCAATAACTAACATGACGTTTAGAGATGCATTGTGGTTCACACAAGCAGAATATGATGCGCTTACTCCAGAAAATATTTTAACTCTACAACAAGAAAGATTTGATAACTGGGAGGCTCTTGTTAATTCTCCGCCAACAGAAGAATAAAATATGGCAGATAGATACTGGCGAGGGGGAACTGGAACTTGGTCAACAACTACAACTAACTGGAGTGCTAGTTCAGGTGGCGGTGGTGGAGCTTCTGCCCCAACCGCGGCTGACAGCGTATTTTTTGATCAAACAGGCACCTATACTGTCACACTGTCAGGTTCATTAACCTGTTTAGATATCACCGTATCAACGGGTGTAGTAACGTTTACTGGCTCAGGCACACTTGCTGTGTCGGGAAATATGTCATTGGTAGCAGGTATTACATGGAGTGGTAGTGGTCTTATTACCTTTAACCCGACTGCTAATAAAACAATTAGTACCAACGGAGTAACAATAGCATCTATAAACTTTACCCCATCTTCCAGTGCCGTGTCATTGACTTTAAATACTGCCCTTACTACGGTGAATACCGGATCGTTTACATTAACTCAAGGTATTTTAATATTAAATAATTTTACACTTACAACTGGCATATTCAACACCAATGCTACCAACGTCAGACAAATTCAATTTGGTACTGGTAATATTGCATTAGTACATCCTACAGCAGCAACAACAGTATTAGTGCTTTCAAATTATTCAAATTTTTCCTATTCTGGAACTGGCGGATTTACTTCGACCATGCCTGTTACTAGAACATTTAATGTTGGTAGCACAGGCGCAACCACTTCAAATACAGTTAATCTTACATTAACATCTGGTTCAAGTGTACCAACCTTTACCACAGGGGGGTGGTTTAATAATTTAACTTTTATAGGCACAGGATTTACCCTGGCCACAGTTACATTAAATGTCAATAGTATATATTTAGGCGCTGGCACATATACCGCATTAACAGTGAATACTGTAGGTACAGGTATCGTTAATGGTAGTAATAAAACTATTGCAGCATTCACGGTTACTCATACAGGTACAACTACTCTTAGTACCTATACACTCACGGTGAGCGGTACTACAACGTTAACATCAGGCACGCTAGATTTGGGTGGAATTACTCTAACAACAGGTATATTCAGTTCAAACAATAGTAATACTCGTAGTATTGCTTTTGGCACTGTCAATATTGCATTAACAAGTACCACCGCAGCAACAACTGTGTTGAGTATGGCCACTGCAACTGGATTTACTTGGACAGGCACCGGTGGTTTCACTGTTGCTGACATGGCAGTAACTAGAACATTTACTTTTGGCACCACTGGCGGCACAACATCTAATGCACCTAACTTAACATTTACCACTGGTGCTAGTATTGCAACACTAACCACCGCCGGTTGGTTTAATAAACTTGATTTTGGCACAACGTCATTCAATCCAGGGACAACAACACTAAATTTAAATGCATTAACATTATCAGCAAGTGGCACATATACCACATTAACAGCAACAATGGTTGGTACAGGTACTATCACTTCAAATGGAAAATCCACTGGACCATTAATTATTAATAATGGTGCAGGAACAACTACATTAGCGGCTGCATTAAGTTGTACAACTTATACTCAAACAGCCGGCACTATTAATTTTGCTACATTTAACTTAACTTGTTCAAGCACTGCAACATATACCAGTGGCACATTATCAAATATTGGAACAATAACTTGCACCTCATGGACAGTTACTGGAACATTTACATTAACTCAAGGAACAATAACACCTAGTACAAGTTTTGTAT
>Ga0209500_10002908_pt1 | contig 11902 bp, 12 predicted proteins | sample S_140212_EF_Meta_FD_187323 | JGI IMG/M metagenome (GOLD analysis project Ga0209500, IMG submission 187323) | Freshwater microbial communities from Lake Simoncouche, Canada to study carbon cycling - S_140212_EF_MetaG (SPAdes) (version 2) | ecosystem: Environmental > Aquatic > Freshwater > Lake ...
ACATTTACGGAGTAAAATAAATGGCCTACACAGTAAACAAGACCAATTCATCAGCAATTCCCAACAGTTATACTGTGCAAGATTCCATACTGAACTCACAGACCGATATATCTTTCATTGGAAAAGGCTATGCAGGGTATGGAGAAATTGTGGCAGAAAATTTCCTACATCTATTAGAAAATTTTTCCAATACATCAGCACCATCAAAACCCATCAAAGGTCAATTATGGTTTGATGAATCTGAAAGTCGATTAAAAGTTTATAATGGCAGCTCATTTAATCCACTTGGAGGAGCTCGATACCAATCCTCTACACCTGCCAGTCAAACACAGGGAGATCTTTGGATAGATTCAGACACAGGACAACTTTATTTCTACAACGGAACATCGAACGTACTAGTGGGTCCACCCAGCAGCACAGGAACCACTCAAGGTTTCACTTATGAAACCATAACAGATACTGTACCTGCTAATCAGAACATAATCAATCTTTACAGTGATGGGGATAGAATTGCCATTATCAGCAAGAACACATTCACACCGCAAGCAGGTATCACAGGATTTGCCTCAATCACAAAAGGTATCACATTAAATTCAACTCTGGGAGTAAAATTTGCTGGCACAGCCACAAACGCAGATGCTCTAAGTAACCTTACCTCGTCACAGTTTCTCAGAAGTGATATCGCTGCCACTGCAGTAGGTCCTTTGACTATTAGTAGCACCTCTGGTTTAACTATTGGAACTGCAGATGCTTTTAAATTGTACATTGATTCTATAAGTAATACTGGTGCTGTAACAATACAGAACACAGTTCAAGACAAAGACATACAATTTATTGTCAAAGATGGTCTAGACTCCGTGACAGTGATGACCATTGATGGTGCAACTAGCAGAATTGGTATAGGCACTGCCACACCAACCACTGCATTGGATGTGTCTGGCACAGTCAAAGCCACAGCTTTTACAGGAAATATAACTGGTGATGTTACCGGTGATGTAACAGGTTCGTCTAGTTTGAATTTATTATTAACAGGAGGAACTCTAACAGGAACAGTAATTTCTCGCACAATCAGACCATCGGCAAATGCCACTTATGATTTAGGTACATCATCTTTTGGATACAACACAGTTTATGCCAAAGCCACATCAGCTCAATACGCTGACTTAGCGGAAAATTATGAGACAGACGATGACTATGCTGTGGGCACAGTGGTGATGGTTGGAGGAAGCAAAGAAGTTACTGCTAGCTCTTTTGGAAAAAGAGCGATAGGTGTTGTGTCAGAAAATCCAGCATATCTAATGAACTCCACAGGCAAAGGTCAGCCAATTGCTCTAAAAGGTAAAGTCAAAGTGAGAGTAAACGGTTTTATTGCAAAAGGTGATGAATTAATAGCCGATAATAACGGAACAGCAAGAAGAGTGGACGCTAATTTTAAAGATAAAGTTTTTGCAATAGCATTAGAAAATAATGCAGATTCTGATGCAATTAACTTAATTGAGTGCATAGTTTTATAATATAGGAAAGCAATAAATAACAGTATGGCGTACATTGTAAACAAAACAGACGGAACAGCAGTAACCACAATCACTGATGGCACCATTGATAACACCACTTCATTAACGCTTTTTGGAAAGAGTTATTCAGGATTTGGTGAGCTATTAAACGAAGACTTAGTTAAATTATTAGAAAATTCAGCATCTACATCAGCACCCACAGCACCATTAAAAGGTGAAGTTTGGTTTGATACCACAGTTAATCAATTAAAAGTTTATGATGGCACCAGTTTTAAACCCACTGGAGGAGCCAAATCTTCAGCTGGTACAACACCTACATCTCCATCGGTAGGCGATCTTTGGTTAAACACCACAACCAGTCAATTATTTGTCTACACAGGACAAACATATTCATGGCAAACATATAGTGGACAAACATATAGCGGTTGGGAGTTAGCAGGACCAGAATTCACATCAGGACAAACACTATCAGGATTTAAAATTGAAACAATTACTAATGATTCAGCAATCAGCAAAGTGATTGCTTCGATGTATTCAGGCAACACTCGAGTGGCAATATTAAGTGCAGAAGGTTTTACACCAGGCACTACTATAACAGGATTTGCAACCATATCAGCAGGAATAACTCTAAATTCTACTCTAGGTGCTCTGTTCTCAGGCACAACCACATCTGCACAATTCCTTAACACTGCAGGCACAACTAATTCATCAGGTACAATAATTGCCGGCGGCAATTTTATGAGAAAAGATGCTGCTCAAACTACCACAGGTGCAATCACAATTGCTGCTGACACAGGATTATTAGTGGGAGCAGGATCTGATCTAAGATTAACAGTATCAGACATTAATTCTACAATTGCCAATGTTTCAGAAGACGGCAATCTATCAGTTCAAATCAACGATGGAGGAGTTACAAAAACTCCAATTGCAATCACAGGATCCACAGGTAACATAGCACTAACAGGTGACGTTACAATCACAGGAAATTTAAATGTTTCTGGAGAATATGCAAATACAACATCAAATATCAACATCATTGATGATGCATTTGTAAAACTTAACACAGGTAATTCACAAGTTGATGCTGGTATTATAGCAGAAACAGATTCACTAACTGATGATGCTAGATTATTTTGGTCAGTATCAGATAGTTTTTGGACAGCAGGAAGCAATGCTTCTTACTCACAAATTATTAGATTAACAGATGCAGTCACAGATGGTGATGCAAACAAGGGCAAAGTTTTAAAAACCACAGGTGCTGGCAACGTTAAAGTAACAAGTCTAACACTAGGTGCAGTTGGTTCAAATATTGCCACATCAGATACATCAAATTTAAATGTTCCTACCACAGGACAAGTTGCTGAATCTATCAAGCGATGGGGTGGTGATGCTATCACAGCAGATGCCGGATCAACCGGTAACACAGTGGCAGGAGCCAGATATGTAGAAACATTGGCACCTACAAATGGACAGGGCTCAAACGGGGATCTTTGGTTTGTAAGGGAGGCATAATCCCATGCCAACAGTAATAAAAACATTCACATACACAGGCACTAAACAGCAGACTGTTATACCAGCTGGAGCGACTTCCGTGGAATTTCACATATGGGGAGGCGGAGGCGGAGGCGGAGGTGGTGATAGAGCAGGACCAGGAAGATCTGGCTCAGCAGGACACTATGCCACAGGCACAATAGATCTCACAGCAGCATCAGGACAGATATTAGCATTAGGAGTAGGTAGCGGTGCATCAGGCAAAAATAATGGTAGAGGATTAACAGGATATTCAGGCGGCATAGGTGGAACACAAGGACCCAACGGATCATCAGGACACGGTGGTGGCGGAGGTGGTGCCACAGTTATACAACTAGCAGGAACAGATATGGCCATAGCCGGTGGGGGTGGTGGCGGCGGTGGAGACGGATTAAACAGCGTGGGAACAGTGGGAATTAATTCTAATGACCCTACCTTAGCTGTACCAGGCACACTGGGAGAAAACGGAGCAGACCACTCCGGAGACGGAGCAGGAGCAGGAGCAGGTGGTGGTGGAGCAGATGGCGGAAGAAGCGGCAACGGACCAGGAGGAGATGACGGAGCCACTGGAGGATATGCAGGTTCAAATCTAATACCAGGTGGTGGAACACAAGATAATGGTTCAGGCACAACGCCAGGAGGCACAGGATCGGCCTATTATGACACAGGCATAGCAGCAGGAGGATCAGGAGGATCACTGGCAGGAGGCAACGGTAAAGCAGTATTAATATTCAATATCAGTGTGGAATCCAAAGTAAAAATTGCCAACAGTTGGAAGAGCATAACAGGTATAAAATTCAAACACGATGGCACATGGAAAAACATCACTGCAGCATACACAAAAGTAAATGGTGTATGGAAAGCCATATTCAATTCAGGAGTGGACTTTACATCAACAGCAGCAGGATTTGGAGATGCCACAGGTAATGCATCATCAGGTACACCAGGATCAGGTGGTAGTGGTGGCGGTGGAGGAGGAGGATGTTCAATCATCTGTACTAAACTTCATGAGTTGGGTTATCTATCAGATGAAATCTATCAAGCAGACGAGATGTTTGGTCATTGGCTAAGACAGACAGACCCTGATGCGTATTATGGATATTTAAAATGGGCACGAGTGGTTGTGGATTGGATGAGCAACGAAGGTCCACAATGTATGTTCTGGATTCGAGACAGAGCTGAAAGAAATGCTCAACAAAAAGCTATGGCAATAAGATGGGCAAGAAGAATTGCCACCCCATGGGCACAGCACATGGCTTACAAAATGGGAGTGCTAAAAGAAGACAACCGAGCAGGCAGATACATAATGAATATAGGAATTGCAGTGAGTAGAATTATAGGAAAATTTATTAAACACACCAACCAGCCTACTAAAAATGTAGCCATTGGTTATGCCATGTGGGCAATGTTTGGATTATTATACGTGATAGCAGGAGTGAAATAATGGGAATATCAGTTGAAGAATATCTACACAATAGACAGGCCTGTGCTCAATGTCAAGAGCATGGAGATGAAGAACATTGTGTGTCTACTCTATTAAGTCGTGAAGACAATTGCATATTTTATAATTCAATTCTAGCATATCATCTACCCACTAGAACAAAAACAACACCATTCACACCAGATGAAGACAATGCAGCAGCACAGGCCGACTTTGCTCTATTACAAGCATTCAGAGAATATATTAATGAAGATAAAATGGTAGAATATTATGTAAGAGCAGAAAAAATAGTAACACAGATTAGAGGTATACATCACAATGACAGAAGCATATGGAAAGGTTATTATGAGAGATATGTTAGAGATATTCTAGATGCTTTAAGAAATAATAATAAAAGCACCGCAGTGGTAAAAACTGTGGAGATGTTGGAAGCACTGGAATATACCAATGGTAGAGTCGTATGCACATGGCTAAGGAACAATGGATTGTTTTCTGCGGAAGATCTTGCAATTGACACTGAATTCAGTGTACAATATTTGAGTGACAATACCAAAATAGGTTATTGGTTATGGGCGGTGCCACTGGTACAATATATGGAAAAAAATTATAGAAACAACATCGATTCTTTATTTGTAAAAACAATTAGAATCATTGCACAAGCCAGAGCCAATGAGATTGCTCACAGAGCAGGTGCAAGATCTAGAGGTGATATACTGGGTAAAATGGTTAGAATAGTGGGAGAGAGTGCCTGTTTTGTATTGGGCTCCATTGCAAGACCGTTCACAGGAGAAAAATTTAACAGATGGCTGTCTATATACAGTCCAAAAATAAGATAATTAATAAGGAGATACAACAATGGCAACAACAAAACAACAAGTGGCAGATTACATCAATGCCAACTATCAGACTGTGTTAACTGAAGATGATTTAGTTAAAATAGATCAAGCATTGACACCAGAGCTGGCAGCTATCCTGATCAAGTTATTAGGTGACGTTAGTTTTTTAGTGCATGTGAGAGACAACGGGGACGAATAAGAAAGAAACATGGCCTATACCATAAACAAAACCGATGGAACAAAACTAGTTGCCCTGCGCGATGGCACCGTGGATATTGCCACTACGGATCTAGCACTGTTCGGCAAAGGTTATGCAGGATTTGGAGAGAGGCTGAACGAAAACTTTGTTAAAGTATTAGAAAATTTTGCCAACACCACAGCACCAGCTAATAAAATAAAAGGTCAATTATGGTATGACACACTGGCCAATCAAATCAAAGTATGGAATGGCAGTAAATTTAAACCTGTGGGATCCAGCACAACCAGTGCAGCACAACCAACCAATGCCAACACTGGCGACATGTGGTTTGATACCAATAACTCACAACTGTATGTGTATTCCAGCACAGCATGGACATTAATTGGTCCCACAGCAGTGGCAGGATCAGGAGTGACTCAGGTTTCTTCAGAAACCATCAAAGACAATGCAGGAGTAAACAAGAGCATATTAAAATTTATTACCAATGATACTATAGTGGGTGTTATCAGTGCTGAAGAATTTACACCTCAAACAGCCATTGCAGGATTCGCAACCATATACAAAGGTATAACTCTATCAACTAGCATCAGCAACAATAGATTCCGTGGAGTGGCTACCACTGCCACAGGATTATTACTGGACGACAATACCACAATAGTTTTATCAGATAATTTTTTAAGATCAGATATCACAGACACAGCAGCAGGATTGATAACTTTTGTAAGCGGTGTGGCCGTTGGTACAGCCAGCAAAAGTAATATCACTCAAGCAGGTAATGATTTAATCATCACCAACACAGTGAACAATGGTGATATAATTTTTAATGTAAAAAAAGGTGGGGCGGCTGATACCACAGTGATGACACTGGATGGCGCAACAGGCAGTGTGCAATTTGGCTCAGCAGGAATAGCAGATGTAAACGTTACAGGAAATTTAACAGTAACAGGAAATTTAACAGTGACCGGTACACAGGTCGTGGTCAACACTACCACTCTAAGCATCGAGGACAACATCATAGAATTGAACAGGAACATCAGCTCAGCAGCCGGCATGCCCAACTATTCAGGATTGAAAGTCAACAGAGGCGAGACATCCTCTAACACAGAGCAGGATCTATACTGGGTATGGGATGAAACATTTGCTGATGATGGAACCACTGCCTACGGCAATGCTGGTGGAGCATGGACGGCATTCAAATCAGGAGGCGGCACAGAGCTATCGGCACCCACACTAGTGGATATCAGAGCGAACATAGTGCATGCCACATCAACCACTGCTCAATATGCGGATTTGGCAGAACGTTATGCAGCGGATGCTCCCATGACAGCAGGCGATGTGGTGATATTGGGTGGAGATCGAGAAATAACTTTAAGCACTAAAGAATTAGACTCACGAGTTTTTGGAGTGATCAGCGAAGCACCAGCGTTCCTTATGAACAAAGATGCTGGTAACAACGACAGTCATCCCATGGTGGCACTGCAAGGCAGAGTGAGAGTGAAAGTACAGGGCAAGGGCAAGAAGGGCGATCGCATCGTTAGCAGCTCTACGGCAGGGGTAGCTAGGGTAGTAAACCTAGATCAATGCACTGCTTTTAATGTGCTGGGCAGACTGCTGCAAGATAAATATGATGTAGACACAGAATTAACAGAGTGTGTGATAGGAGTCAAGTAATATGGCATATGCAGTAGGTGATACAATTTCCAACAGTGACTATAATGGTCTATTGAACAACACAGCATCAGGCACACCCAATGCAGGTGTGGCAGCTAGAGGAATCAACTATATCGCAGGCACAGGAGAAGGCGTTTACGGTCTGGGACAGACTGCATTAGGATCAGTAGGTGCTACTGATACCATCACAGCAGCTCAATGGAATTCACTATTCACATTCATGAACAACATAGCTAATCACTCCAACGACACTCTAACATCAACCACAGCAGTGTCAGCAGGTGATGTTATCGCAATCAAAGCAGCCCTAGAATCAAATCTTAACACACTGGCAGCATCGGTAGCAGCTGGTTGCCCACTGGTTAGTTCTGGTGCATTGACCACATCAGCAGCTCTGCAGACAGTGACCACAGCAGCAGAAGGTTGGGATTCAACAGCCACACAAGAAGTTTCAGTGACATTTGCATCTGCCAATGCCATGAGATGGTTCTTCAACGCCGGCGGCAAGGTGAGGATCACAGTGGGCACCACGGAACTTGCAGTAAGTGCCAAAGATCAAGCATTCAAAGACCTGGGCACAGCACTGGGCAATTTAGACATCGGTGCACACTCCCTGAACAGATCAGGCACAGGTGAAACATCTACTTCTTATGCAGAAACATCTGGTGGTTTCTATGATCTCACTGGCACAGCTAATACCTATGTATCTCTAATAAAATTAACATCAGATAACACTTTCTACACTTCCAACACCATTGAAATATTTTCAAAAATAGATGCAGCAATAGGCACATCCACAGTGATGACCATCAAGATGGTGGCCACAGACGCAGCAGCGGACACACAATACACAGCAGGCAACACCCAAAGTGTTCCGGCAGCTGTGAAAGACACGCCCAAGATGGTAACCACTCTGTACACTCTTACACCAAACAACACAGAGGGATTGACCACTGTGTCTTATGTGAATACCACTAACACAGTTTCCAACACTACCACGTAAAGATATTTTACCAGGTTGATTTCGCGCAATAATTAAGTTATAATTGTCGTATGGACATCAATGAACTCAAGAGTCATTCGGATCTCAGTTTTGATCGAGCAGTGGCCAAGAAAAATCTACTAGCCCGAGCAGAATCTGAGCTGATCACTGTGTATCAGGATCACATATTCCGAGCTGATGCTGTGACCATAGCCGCAGTGCGAGCACTAATGGAATCGCAGGAGTATTTCTTTATTTTAGACAGCAACTCCAATCCGGTAAAGATAGACAATCCCAAAGAATTCCTCCATCTGCTGATACAACAACAACAATCAGCGCTGAACACCTATCATCAAACCTATCAATCTTTAAAATCACTAAAGGACTAGCATGACCAGAGGTGTGCTCATGTACTGTTTCAACACTGATCAAGTTGCGTATCATCGTGTTGCTGATGTCAGCATAGGTCTAGCGAAACAGCAGCTGGGTCTGCCCATAACTGTGGTCACCAATCAATCCACTAGAGATAGTTGGCACAATGCACCTGATGTAAATTTTATTGTGGTCAAAAACGATACAAACAATACCAAACTAGGACTGCCATGGTATAATCTTGAGAGATGTGAAGCAATAGATCACTCGCCTTATGATTGTACCACAGTGATTGATGTAGACTATCTCTGTTTCTCAAAAAAATTACTGCAGTATACCGAGACTGCACACGATTTTTTAATACATTCTGCTGCTCACGACGTGTCATATCGACAGGCACTGACCTATGAACGCAAATCCATGCTGCCATTGGTATGGGCCACTGTGTTAATTTTTAAAAAAACAGATCGAGTGAGAAAGATTTTTAACACTGTAAAATTAGTGAAATCTCATTATCAACATTTTTGTAATCTTTACAGGATTGATTATCGAAATTTTAGGAATGATTATGCATTTGCTATCGCTCTCCATCAGTGTAATGGACATCATGCTTATGATATTATTCCAGATTCTATAGCAACTCTACCACATGATTGCACGGTGCTGTCATACAATGATACTGGTTTAAATTATCGTTATCAAGATAAAATCAATCGCATTGAAAGTCAGGATCTTCATGTGCTCAACAAAGGATTTGTGAATGTCTAAAGGATTTGTTTGGCTTTGTCAGAATACAGAAGCAACAGACTATGTAAAATGCAGCATAGAATTGGCTCGCTCAATCAAACAGCACAATCAAGAGAACAACATATGTGTGCTAGTGGACGAGCAATCCGTTTTTGAAAGTCCATATGTGGATATGGTTCGAATATTACCTAACGATCTTTCGATGAACGATACACAGAAATTTGCCAATGAATATCAAGCATTTGCTCTGTCACCGTTCACTCATTCCATTAAACTGGAAGCAGACATGTTATGGAACAGCAATACTGATTGGTGGTGGAATCATCTATGGCAACATGATTTAATTTTTTCCGTAAACTGTCTAAACTATCGCGATCAAACAATAGTTAATACACCCTATAGAAAATTATTTGTACAGAATAATCTACCTAACATTTATAATGGATTAACCTATTTTAGGCGTAGTCAAAGAGCTAAAAAATTTTTCTCTCTATGTCAGCAATTGGCAGAGAATTGGTTTCAAGTGAGAGATACACTGCTGATCAATTGTCATGATGAATATCCTACCACAGATGTAATCTATGCTCTAGCATATAGAATAATGGATCCCACACATGCACAGCTCATAGACTACTCATGGTTTAAATTTATACATAACAAACCAGCCATAAATCTTTCACCCATCGCTGACTGTGCCAACTATCTCTATCCCGTGCGTCTAGAGGATAGACTCTATCTAGGAGGTCAGCGATTGACTCAAGTTTGGCATTATCACGATAAGAATATTCCGGAGGTGTTGAATGCAAGAACTTTTTAAAGCATTAAAAGATTTTAAACCACAAACTTTTAATCCAACCTACTACATAGTGGTCAAAGATAAAGATATCGAATGTTTAGCAACGACTCCTGGAGACAATCATTTATCAGTAAACAAAGAAGATTATATGCGATTACTTAAAGAAGGACATCAACATTTCTATCTCGAAAATGGAAAAATAACTCGAAAACCTCCAGCGACAAATAAACGATTATATAATATTCTTAAAAAATCCAGCGAAGGATTAATCTTTCAAGATTCAGATCCTTATTGGCCCATAGAGATAGCGGAAGGAGGTTACACATGGCAAACACCATCCGAGTAACTGATTTAGATTTTGTTTTCATCAGCTATCGAGAACCCAATGCCGACGAAAACTATGCTGATCTATTAAACATAGTGCCATGGGCGAAACGAGTGCATGGTGTTAGAGGGTTTGATAATGCTCACAAAGCTGCTGCTGAAAAGTCTGAAACAGATTTCTTTATCAGTATCGATGGAGACAATAGAATAGATCCTATTTTCCTATTACAAACTCTGGATTGGACCAAAACTAATCCTGTTGCTGTGCATCGATGGAGGGCCAAGAACAGTATCAATGGATTGATATATGGCAATGGTGGCATTGTGGGATGGCCTAGAAAGACCTGTTTAGAAATGAAGACACATGAGAATGCAGAAGATCAGCAAGCCAAACTAGACTTCTGTTGGACCGTGCCACATGAAAATTTATATAATGTTTATTCTACTACAATAATTAATCACACTCCTGAGCAGGCTTTTATTGCTGGATACAGAGAAGGTGTTAAAATGAGTCTAGATCGAGGACAAAAAGTAAAACCAGAAGAATTCATGCAAACCATACAACCAATTAATTTAAGAACTTTACTCACATGGATGAGTGTGGGTGCTGACGCAGACAATGGTCAATGGGCGATATTGGGTGCTCGCCGCGGCTGTTATATGGCCACACTGGATACAAACTATGACATTACGCTGGTCAGCGATTTAGAATTTATGAGAGATAAATTCTCTCGCATGATGATAGATATTAAATCAGACATGCAGTCATACGGCAACAGTCTAAGACAGAGATTAGGATTGCCTGTGGCAGATCTAGACGCAGAACAGAGTCGCTTTTACAAATTCTGTCAAACACCACATAGAAATAAAGGAGTGCAGGATCGTGAGTAGTGTTTATAAAACATCAGCAGATGAGGCAAAAAAAGAATTAGAAACAATAAGTCCCACCATGTGTCTAGCCAAATGGAACCAAGTTTCTCTACATCTGCCCACAGGACTCACAAATTCTTGTTATCATCCACCATTGCACGAAATTGATGCTGCTAGTCTAACAGACAATCCAGCGGCACTGCACAACACAGAAGAAAAGATCAAACAAAGACAACAAATGCTGGCAGGAGAACGACCTGCAGGCTGTTCCTATTGCTGGAAAATGGAAGACACAGGCGAGATGAGTGATCGCCACTATCGTTCTGGTGAGCCCTGGGCCATGATGGACTTTGAAAAAATTCGAGACAATCCGCTGGATAGGACTCATGTGCCTCGTTATGTGGAAGTGAATTTCAACAACGCTTGTAATTTTAAATGCAGCTATTGTTCACCGCAATTCTCCACAGCATGGGGCAAGGAAATAGAAATATATGGAGCGTATCCTACTGCCCCAGAACACAATGCACCAGAACATTTTACGGGCAGAAGAAAACCCATACTCAACAGAGAACCCAATCCTTATGTGGAAGCATTTTGGCGTTGGTGGCCGGAATTATATA
>Ga0209500_10002913_pt1 | contig 11898 bp, 7 predicted proteins | sample S_140212_EF_Meta_FD_187323 | JGI IMG/M metagenome (GOLD analysis project Ga0209500, IMG submission 187323) | Freshwater microbial communities from Lake Simoncouche, Canada to study carbon cycling - S_140212_EF_MetaG (SPAdes) (version 2) | ecosystem: Environmental > Aquatic > Freshwater > Lake ...
ACAATTTGCCAGCCGATGTGGATTATATCCGCGCTGGCAGCGCCAACAACCTGCAACTGAATCAAAACCAATTGCGTAACAAACAAGTTGAAACCACCAATACTTCGTTGAGATCGGTATCAAGGTTGGCCAATGCATTGTTGCCTAGCGGAAAATCTCTTCCTAAAGGCGCAACCGCCCAGGTCCCGATCCCAAATAATCCAAACACAGATAATCCAACCTATGTGCCAACCAAGATGGACATAGTCATAACCTTGTTACCAGTACAAAGTCGCCAACGGGTAAGCCAAGAATTTAATTTACAGCAATTTGCCAACGGCAATCAACTCAAAGGAGGATTCTGGTAATGGCCGCATACGACAGCACCAGTGCTTATTATACCACAGGCTACAGCCAGTTCTTTTTGGATACCATGACCAATCGGCCTATTCCTATCCTGCCCGACGACCTGTCATTTACTATCAATCTAACTTATCAATATAGACCAGATCTCCTGGCCTATGACCTATACAGCAATCCAGGATTGTGGTGGGTGTTCTATCAACGCAACCCCAACACCTTGACCAAGCCGCCTTTGGATTTTGCCGTGGGCGTTGAAATATTTCTGCCCAGGATAGCGACCTTGCAAACAGTGTTGGGAATATAACATGGCTACAAACGCTAACGAACTTCGTAGAGAAGCTAGTCTTCTTTTTTTAGAATATCAAAAACTTACTCGAGAACAGTTAGCTGCAATAGGACGCGGAGACAGCGCTGGGGCTAGCGAAATACGCAAAGAAGCCAAACGCCTCTTGGACCAAGCCAATGTGTTACTGGATCAAGCCGAAGCAACAACAAAAAGTGCAAATCCACCGGCTAGTACAGGTGAAATAGTAGGAAATGCACAGCAGGCTCGTGATGATGGAGCAACTGTACAAAATCCCACAGGCGCTATAACCGAACCTTTGGGTTCTGTAGAAGAACCTATTGAAGTTGATACCGGCCTTGATCCAGATCCAATTAAACTGTCAATAAGCCAGGCTACTCCTGCTCCTAGCATAAACAATGAAAGAGTAAATGTTGCAGCCTTGGTTGAAGGCGGACTCAGTCCAGAAGAGGCCTTGACGGTTGCTGCTGGAGGAGTGGCTAGTCCGGCTACACAACCCGGAGTTGGAGACGGTCGAGCTGACAGTCCTATAATCACAGCCAACACTGCCAAAGATATACAAAATGCTGCATTTGCGGCTAGTACCAATCAGCGCATTATCACTAGACCAAACGAACTAGATCGTTATGCCAGCTACACATATCAAATAAGTTGGTATATGTTGACCGATACACAATTTAATATTTTGGTAAATTCTCCTACAAAAAGAAATATAGGATCTTGGTCTTTGTTGATGCAAAGTGGAGGAGCTCCATTGCCTGCGACCAGTAACACATCAGAAATATCAAACTTACCGAGTCGTAATGCATTTTTTAAAAATGATTACTATATTGATGATTTAGAAATAAAAACTTTATTACATGCCAGCACACAGATGGCACATACAGCATCCAGCATTCGATTCAAAGTTATAGAACCCAATGGCCTCACTTTAATAGAAAATCTGTATCAGGCCATAAAACAAATGAACACGCCAGCTGGGGCATTTGTCAATGATGGCACAGTTCCTGATTATGGATCGCAAGATCAAAGAGCCAACACTGGTACACCAACCTGGATACAAACACACTACTGTTTGGTCATACGATTTTACGGATATGATAGCGATGGTAACTTGGTAGCGCCAGCCACTGGGCGTAGCAGTGACACTGCCAATCCTGAAGTGATACAAAAAATTTATCCATTCAGAATATCGGATTTAAAATTCCGTGTGTCCACCAGCGGACAAGGCAGCCGAGGCATAGAATACATTATTGAAGGATTACCAATTGGACAACTCAACGGATTTGGCCAGGCTCGCGGAACAGTTCCATTTCCGTTTGCATTGTCAGGGACCACAGTCAAAGACTTGTTGATTGGTAAGCCCGCACAATCAGGATTAAAACCACTGCAAGACGGAAGACAAACAAAAGCACAACCTCAAAAACCGCCTACTGGGCCCGCACCAGCATCGACAAATACTGGTACCACCGTCAATGATGCCACAGTCGGTGCCGGAGTAGACGCCCTGGGCAACTTTACCGGAAGCGGTTCACCATTTGGTGTAGGAGCATAGACATGGCCGATTTAACAAACAAAGAACAGAACCAAACAATAAAAACCACACGTACACAGTCTGTAAATACTGGATTTGGATCAAACAGTCTTGGAGCCGACAACAACGGCATTGGTGCTGCGTTTGGTAACCCATACTTGGCAAGGCAAGGAGTCAAGGCCGGCGTCAGACCACCTACTACCACAGTAGAAATTCCAGTAACTACCACAGCACCAGCAAAGGCTCCTGCTGCGCCCACTGGCAACACAGGATATCTGTTTACAGGCCTGGCCGAAGCCCTTAACACTTATCAGAATCAATTGGTCAAAGATAATAAACAATCTATAGCCGACGTTTATGAATTTGTTTTTACCCCAGTCGAACTAGGTGCATCAAAAACAAAAAAACCTGGATCAACTGACAAATCAAAAACCTCTGGCAAAAACGTGACCACAGCCAAACAGGCACTTGATAAAAATACCGATAGCGTCAATAACAACAGTCAAAATTATAATGTAGAGTCTGGAATGCAGATAGTGCAGTTGATTGATCAAATCATGCGCGGCAGTGACTATATAGCACTACAGGCCAACACTACATTTGATCCTATCACGCAAAAACCAGAACCAAGTAGTGGTACTGGAACTGGCATGGTCACCTGGTACAATATAACTGTAGAAGCTACTAGTTTGGGGCTTGATAGTATCCGCAAAGACTATGCCTACAAAATAAAATACGTTGTCACTCCGTATGCTTTGTCAAAGTTACAGAGTGAATTTTTTCCTGAAAGCAAATATCGCGGAAGCCACAAGAGTTATAGTTACTGGTTTACAGGTACAAACACACAGATTTTAAACTTTGAACAGGTGTACAATGCTCTCTATAAATTAGTGATAAGTGGAAATGGGCCATTGATGAAAAAATCAAAAATGACCAATGATTACCGAGATCAATACAGCTATACTGCCATGCCCACAACCAGTCAAAAAACCGGTCAGTCAACAGGAACCTATACTTCCACAGTACCAGATAGTGCTGCCGATTTTTTGTATAGCCCCACTGATTATGCTGTAGTAAAAGTAAAAATAGTAGGAGACCCAGCCTGGCTACAGCAAGGATCAATTTCTTCAACTGCGACTGGACAAAATTTTAATTTCCAGCCGTTCAATCCAGACGGCAGTATAAATTATGACAGCCAACAGGTAGTATTTGACATCAGCTGGAATCAACCACAGGATTATGATATGGAAACTGGAGTTATGAATATAAAAGGCAATCAACAGGGCCGGGCCCGAGTAAACAACACCTACATAGCACGTGAATGTACCAGCACCTTCAGTCGTGGTAGATTCGAACAGGAGATAGAAGGAGTGCAACTGATTGAAGATAAAATTGCTTCTGCTCCTGCTGCTAAACCAGTTGAAAAACAAGCTGTTAAATCTGCACCCAAACCGCCCACGAAAGTACCAGTTCCCAAAGCTGACCCGTACGAGCTAAATGATACTGGATTTACAACCAATGCCGGCGGCGCAGCATTTGGCAATCCGTTAATTACTAAAAAAGGCAGAATTCAAAGATAAAAAAATATGGGCTTAGAAAATTATCAACGCAGTACCGGAACACCAGACAACTTTGATCAGGATCGCGGAGGCCTTCCTGGCAGTGCCGGCCCCTTCATAGGCATAGTCAAAGAGAACAATGACCCCACACGCATGGGCCGTCTTCAGGTTTATATTGAAACATTTGGCGGCCAAGACCAAGAAGACAAAAGCCTTTGGAGAACAGTAAGTTATTGTACTCCTTTTTACGGAGCCACACCCAAAGGCGGCAGTGCCGGAACTGGTACCTTCCTAGATGGCAACCAACAGAGTTATGGCATGTGGTTCACGCCGCCTGACATTGGTACCCAGGTGCTGTGTGTGTTTGTCAATGACGATCCTGGAAACGGATACTACATAGGATGTTTACCAATAACTGGCATTACACACATGATTCCAGCGATTGGTGCTGTGAGCCAAGATCAAGCACAAACTCAAAATGCCATCCAAGGAGAATATTTAAGTAGTTCACCAAGACTACCGGTTACTGAAATAAACAATGCACCCAGTAATCCTAAGACAAGCGAAAGTCCAACATTCTTCAATGAAAAGAAACCAGTACACAGTTATGTGGCCGGTGTTTTATTCCAACAAGGTCTAAACAATGACCAAGTGCGGGGTCCAATTGGATCCAGTGCTCAAAGAGAAAGTCCCAGCAACTGCTATGGAATTAGCACACCGGGTCGCGCCATTTATCAAGGTGGTCTAGGTGACACTGATGATTCCAAAACACTAGATAAACAAACGCTACAGGGTATTGCTGTGATAGGCCGTCGAGGTGGACACAGTTTTGTCATGGATGACGGGGCACAGGATGGATCTGATAATCTTGTGAGAATACGAACAAATAAAGGCCATCAAATAACCATGAGTGATGATGGCAACTGTTTTTATATTTGTCATGCTAATGGACAGACCTGGGTTGAGCTTGGACAAGAAGGCACACTCGACGTGTACAGTACCAACAGTATAAACATGCGAACCGAAGGCACAATAAATCTACACGCCGATGCAGATGTTAATATTTTTGCCGGTGGAAGCATGAATCTTAAAAGTATCAAAGGTACTAGTATACAAAGTGATGGTGATGCTAACTTGGCAGGCAAAGGCAAACTCAGCTTGTTTGGTGAAAGCGGTATGGCCATCAAGAGCGGCGGCGGACTGGCGATCAAGAGCGGTCTAGGTAGTTGGGCTTCAGAAGGACAATTGAGCCTAAGCGGCAGTAAACTATTATTGAACAGTGGCGGCGGACAACCAGCAGATGCTCCAACAGCAATAACCAAATATCTAATGCCTGGCGTGGAATTTAATCCCAGCACTGGCTGGCAAACCAGTTCTACCGGCACTGAAAGCTGTTGCACCCGAGCACCCACACACGAACCGTATGCCTATCATAACCAAGGTGTATCTGTACAGTCTTCAATTGTACAACCGGGACAACCGAGTCCACCACCCGATGCACCCGACTTACCAGCCGGAGTAACTATCACAAAGGTATCATGAGCGTATTTAACTATCAACTTCCGTCAGGATCCACGTTTAGATTGTCAGCACCAGCTGGCACTACACAGTTACAGGCTGATTTGATATTCTACGGTCAAGTGGCAGCTGGAGCATTGGTAGGATATAGTCCTGGACAGACCTTGACCAGTGCCGCAACAAACATTACTAAATTTGCCCTTAGCAGATTAGATCGCGGAACTGCTGGAGTTGATAATCAGGCAATACTGGCCTTACACGGAGTATTGGCATTGCAAATTGCAGGAGCAACAGTGACCGCATTACTTTCTACAGTAAGCAACTTGCCGTCAGTAACTGGAATACCCCCATTGATTAACACACCCTTGACCAATCCAATCAATCAAGCTAATCTGGTTAACATTAATTCTGAACTTCCTATTGCCGCAATTGGGCCGCTCAGTTCGATACAGGTTCAAGGTATCTTGGCACAGATTGCCAACCTGGTTGACCAGCCCGCTGATACAATGAGCAATGACAAAGGAGTTGGGCAATATGGCCTGAGCTGTGTTCAACTAGAGCAAGCTGGCTATGTCAAGCCCAATACCTGGAAACGATTCATATGGGATCCAGCACCGTTAACTAGTGTATTGAATTCGCCTGGAGTATGGACTGGTCGAGGCGGAGTTACTAGTGCCGCACAATTTTTAGCCAACCCAGGAACACAAACTCGGGCCATGACATCGTTATTACAAGATGGCTATACAGGATTAGTGTCGGGAGGAATTATTACTCCATCTACCACACAGACAGTAACAGCCAGTGTTGGACAGGTGTTTGCACAGAACAGCGTGACCAGTGCCTTGACCAATACCGCGTTGGGTGATGTGGGTGCCTTGGTTACTAATGCTGGCAGATTTGGATCAGCTGCTACTGCTGCCTGGAGTCAGGCTGGTAGTTTAACAAGTATAATAGATGGAAAAATTCCAAGCCCGGCTGGTGTTCTCAGCGGAATAAGTGGATCATTAAATACCACAGTCGGCAGTATTGGCCAGAATATCAGTTCACTGACCACAAATCTTGATATCACTGGCAAGGCCGCACAGTTTGCCACAGCATTTAGCAATCCAACTAGTGCTATTACCAATTTAGCAAATACTGATGTAACTGCATTGGCCACAGGTGCTCTCGATAGTGCAACTGCTGCCGCAACCAGTGCTCTCGATAGTGCAACTGCTGCCGCAACCGGTGCTATCACCAACGCAACTGCGGCCGCAACCAGTGCTGTTAATAATGCCATTGATTCTGTTAATAATCAGATAACCAATGTAACTGACAAACTTGGTAGTTTATCTAATTTAAGTCTTGATAGTCTTAAAGATATATTTGGTGGCGGTGCTGGCGATTTAGTGGCAAAGGTGCAAACAGCGGCTGGGTTTACAAACACAACAAATCGTGGCACACTGGATGTGGCATTTGTCAAAATACTAGGAAGCTCTAAAATACCAGTGCCTTCATTTGAAGCACCGTCGGCTGACAGTTTGTCTTTGAGTTCGCTTGCGGATATTTCTTCAGCTTCAACCATCCTACAAAATTTAAAAAGCCAAGGCGGTGCTTTATTAAGCCAAGTCACACAGGCACAAAATACCGTTACGGGGTTGGCAAATCAAGCACAAAATACTGCAACAGGCCTTTACAATCAAGCTGGCGGTGTAATTAGTAATGCGTTAAATCAAGCTGGCCGGCGGATAGGATAAGAGTAAATACATTATGACTACGTTTATTGGATTTAATACCATCAATCAAAACAAATATTTTACCTTGACTGATTTTGAGCTGATCAAAAGAGACTTGTTAAATGCTTTTAATATAAGACAAGGTGAACTGGTGGGTCGTCCAGCCTACGGAACTGTGCTATGGGATATCTTGTTTGAAAATCAAACTCAAGATACTTTACAATCAGTATACACCGAAGTCCAGCGAGTAGCAGGCGGAGATCCTAGGATTTATCTCAGTACCTTTGAAGTATTTCCGCAAGAAAACGGACTGCTGATACAACTTGAGCTTACTATAGTTCCTACCACAGACGCACAAAGATTAAGCATTTTCTTTGATCAGACACAGCGTGTGGCCACGTATGTTTAACTACCCAGATTATTAATGCCATAAATACAAAACACTGGAACTACTATGGCTACAACTACAAGACAAACTGTAATATTTGGCGTCGAAGATTGGAAAAGAATCTATCAAACCTATAGAGAAGCCGACTTCCAGAGCTATGATTTTGAAACACTGCGTAAAAGTTTTGTAGACTATTTGCGCCTGTACTATCCAGAAACATTCAATGACTACATTGAAAGTAGTGAATTCATCGCCTTGCTTGATGTCATGGCCTTTATGGGCCAGGCTCTAGCATTCCGTACAGATTTAAATACAAGAGAAAATTACTTAGACACAGCTGAACGTAGAGACAGCGTGATCAAGCTGGCCAATTTAGTCAGCTATACACCTTTGCGTAACACCGAATCGAGTGGCTATCTTAAAGTATTTTCTATCAGTACCACAGAAAATGTCATAGATTATAACGGTATCAATCTTGCCAACCTCACTATAAACTGGGCAGACCCCACAAATCTTGATTGGCAAGAACAATTTACTGTCATTATCAATGCTGCTTTGGTCAATACGCAACGATTTGGCCGTCCAGGTGCTAGCCAAACTATATTAGGAGTTAACACACAAGAATATACTATCAATCTTGTTCCTGGTTTCTTGCCAGTGATTCCATATACTGCCACAGTTGATGGTATCAATATGCCATTTGAAGTGGTCAACGCTACATCAGCAGGGCAAGACTACATATACGAACCACCACCGTTGCCCGACGGTAGATTCAACGTACTATTCCGCAATGACCAGTTGGGATTTGCCAGTGCCAACACCGGATACTTTTTCCTGTTCAAACAAGGCACCTTACAAAATCAAGATTTTAATTTAGCCGAGCGAATCACAAATCGTGCTGTCAATGTCAATATTGAAGGTATCAACAATACTGACGTATGGTTATACCAATTGGATGATGTGGGTAATATCAGCACGTTCTGGAGACCAGTACAAAGTGTTTATGCAGGTGCAGTTGAACAGTTGGTTCCTGGCACACAAAACATCTACAGTATTGCCAGCAGAACAAATGATCAGATTACTTTGAACTTTGGTGACGGCATATTCAGTACTGTTCCTGTCGGCACATTTAGAACCTATGTCAGAGCCAGCAATGGATTGACTTATATTATCAATCCTCAAGAAATGCAAAGTGTACAAATTCCCATCAGCTATGTGAGCCGCACTGGACAGATAGAAACACTGACCTTTACTTGTGGAATTACTCAGCCAGTGACCAATGCACAGGCCAGAGAAACCATTCAAGAAATCAAACAACGTGCTCCTGCACAGTATTACACACAGAATCGCATGGTCAACGGCGAAGATTACAGTAATTTTCCATTTACACAATACAACAGCATATTAAAAAGTACAGCGGTAAACCGTGCCAGCATTGGTACCAGCAGATACCTTGATCTGGTTGATGGCACAGGAAAATATTCCAGCACTAATATTTTTGCCAGCGATGGTGCCTTGTATGAAAGCAATTTAACTCCAGCATTTTTATTCAGCTGGCTCAGTATCAACGACATTAGCGATGTGGTGTACAATCAGATTAATCCTTTGCTGGGCAAAGCTGGTATGCAACAGTTTTACTATGCCAACTTTCCAAGACCCAATCTGTCAGCATTGGCATATACCTGGCATCTAAGCACAGTTATAACAAATGAAGCTACTGGTTATTTTGTAGACAACACCGGACAACCAGTTGCTGTAGGACCACTTTATACCAGCAACAATGCCAAGTATATCACAGTTGGCAGTTTAGTAAAATTTGTTCCACCCAGTGGCTATTACTTTGATGCAGAAAATCGCTTGCAGGCCGGCACAGTAACACAGCCAACTGAAAAAATGGAATTGTGGGCCAGTCCCACAGCGGTATACTTGTCCGGGACAGCAAGAGGACTGGGCAATCTGCCAGACGGAACAGGTCCTGTGGTACTGAATACCTATGTGCCAACTGGTGCAATACCCGTAGAGGTTATTCCAGTATTTGTGATAGACCTGCCAACAACTTTGAAGCAAAGCGTAGTAAATCAAATTTATCTCAATCAAGATTTTGGACTTGGCTACAACAATCTCACAGCCACCTGGTATTTGATTACCAGTAGTAATCTAGACACAAATGCACAATTTAGTTTGACCAACGCTGGCAACACAGACAGCACCAACAGCGATGCCAGCTGGCTGATCCAGTGTACTACCAATGGTGCAAACTATACTGTGATATCACGATCGCTAGATTATTTCTTTGGTAGCGTAGCAGAAACAAGATTCTTCTTTTACACCAGCGAACCAATTTATGACAGTCGCACAGGCACTGTGGTCAGAGACTATGTAAACGTACTCAAAATCAATTCGCAACCCGATTCAAATAGTCCTTTACCTGACGATACTGTATTGCCTATCATTGCTCAGCCGGTCTTGACAGATGGACTTACCGACGACTTCCAGGTAGTGGTCAGTTTTGATACTAGACCTGGAAGTACCATTCCGGTAAATCCAGATTTTTTCGACGATCTTGTTGCTCCTGGAACAGATGCCAACAATAAATTGGTATTCTTCCAACAGACTGTGGACTTTGATAACTTACAAAGATATCTGTTAGTGCAAAATGACATTGTTAACAGCACATATCCCACACAGGCCACGATCTTGTTAGTGTTAGATCAATACAATATAGGACAGGTATTTTACGCCTATGCCCAATATCCCACACAAGTCATTACAGATCAAATCTTTTATACCTTGACATTAAACAATGCCGGTAATAGAACACTCACGGTCAATACCACGTATGTGGCTAGAATTGGTCGCCAAGATTTATACTTCCAGTATAGACACAACAGTCCATTGACCAATCGCATTGATCCTGGCAGCACAAATATCATTGATGTATATGTGGTCACCAACGAATATTATACCTCATACCAAAACTGGCTCAGAGATGTTACTGGCACCGTCACAGAACCAAGTCCACCAACCTTGGACGAATTGACCACATCCTATGCAGGTCTTGACACTTACAAGATGATCTCGGACAACTTGATTATAAATTCAGTTGATTTCCAACCGTTATTTGGTCGCAAGGCTGATACTGCACTTCGTGCCACAATTAAAGTTATACAAAACAGTCAAAGCACAGCCAGCAACAGTGAAATACGCAATCTTGTGGTAGCCACAATGGAAACGTATTTTGATTTGGCTGCGTGGAACTTTGGGGATACATTTTACTTCAGTGAACTTGCGGCATTTATACATCAACAGATTGGTGATGTTGTGAGCAGCGTGGTCTTGGTACCGTTGAATCCGCAAAAGAGCTTTGGTGATTTATACGAAATAAGATCTGCTCCAAATCAAATATTTGTCAATGGTGCCACAGTCAACGATGTAGAAGTCATTACTGCACTGACCAGCACAAATTTACAAACTGCACCTGGTAGTGGAGTAATTTAATGGCCAACAATGTACGCTCAGTAGATTTCCTTCCAGAGATATTTCAAACTCCGGTCAACAAACAATTTTTAGCTGCCACACTAGATCAGTTAGTCCAAGAACCTGCCTTTAAAAAGAGTCAAGGATTTATTGGTCGTCGGATCGGTCCTGGAGTAAATGCCAACGATCGTTACGTGGTAGAACCCACACAAGTACGCAATCAATATCAGTTGGAGCCTGGTGTTTGCCAAATCAATCCTGACAATACTCGCCAGGTAGTTGATGCTATCACTTATCCTGGAATCAATGATGCACTAGCTTTGCAAGGTGCTGTGGTTGACAATCCATCTGATCTGTACAAGAGTGATTACTACACGTGGGATCCATTTGTTGACTTTGACAAGTTTATAAACTATGCCCAGTATTACTGGATTCCAGACGGACCCAATGCTGTCACAGTTAGTGCCACAGGTATTCCTTTGGTACAAACTTTTGCAGTAACCAGGAACAATGGCTATTACACATTTTCGGGAGTGCGTGGCAACAATCCCAATTTGATATTGGCTCGTACAGGCACTTACAATTTTAATATAGCACAAAATGATCAAGCGTCAATACAGTACCGTGTTGCCAACAACGGTACCACTGCCTGGGTAATTGACTTTGACAGCAACCCAACTTTAAGTTTAGTTCGCGGTAATACTTACACATTCAATTTGTCATTAACTGCACCGTTACCATTTTACATCAAGACAGAACTCAGCTTTGGATCAACCAATCAATACAACGATGGTGTCACACGCAATGGCGCAGTCACAGGCTTAATCACATTTACGGTTCCACAGGATGCTCCAGATACCTTATACTATTGCAGTTCAACTGAATTCAACATGCGGGGAGAATTAAGCATTGTCAATGCTAATGCTGGAACAGGTCCGGGATTCTGGTTACAGACCAATCCAGGTGTTAATGGTACTGTACCAGCAACTCCTAATATCAGCAGTAGAAATGTTTATGGTGTTTCTAATAATAACGGTACTGACCTTGGCACTATAACTTTT
>Ga0209500_10002915_pt1 | contig 11892 bp, 4 predicted proteins | sample S_140212_EF_Meta_FD_187323 | JGI IMG/M metagenome (GOLD analysis project Ga0209500, IMG submission 187323) | Freshwater microbial communities from Lake Simoncouche, Canada to study carbon cycling - S_140212_EF_MetaG (SPAdes) (version 2) | ecosystem: Environmental > Aquatic > Freshwater > Lake ...
GGGGACGGTGCAGGAAGAAAAGGTGTTCGAGCGGGAGATCACGGTCACCGCGCGGCTCAAGTATCTTCTCGCGCTGCCCGCCGGCTACGAGTCCGGTACGGATCGCTGGCCGCTCCTGGTCTTCCTCCATGGAGCGGGTGAGTCGGGGGATGATCTCGGGAAGGTCAAGGCGCATGGGCCGCCGAAGCTGATCGCCGCCGGCGATCGGGCCTTCCCCTGCATCGTCGTCTCGCCGCAGAGCCCGGGCCGGGGCTGGAATCCCGACGTGCTGGCGGCGCTCGTCGACGAGATTTGCCGGGACTACCGGATCGACGAGGATCGGATCTGGCTGACCGGGCTGTCGATGGGGGGCTTCGGCACCTGGGCCCTGGCGGCCACAAAGCCCGATCGCTTCGCCGCGATCGTGCCGATCTGCGGCGGTGCGAATCCTTCCCAGGCCGACAAACTTCTCGGCATCCCCACCTGGGTGTTCCACGGCGCGAAGGACTTCGTCGTCCCGCTCGCGTCGTCGCAGGCGATCGTCGATGCGATCAGAGAGAAGGGGGGCGAGCCGAAGTTCACCGTCTACCCAGAGGCGGGGCACGACTCCTGGACGGAGACCTACGCCGATCCGGCGCTGTGGGATTGGCTCTTTGCCCAGTCGCGTAGCCAGGGCCGGAGCCAATCGACGCCGGCGAAGTGAGTCCCAGCCCTGCCAGCGGCACCGTCACGCTTCACGACAGGATCGGCGTGAGGACGTGGCCGTGAACGTCGGTGAGGCGGCGGTCGACGCCGTTGTGCCGCCATGTCAGCTTCGTGTGCTCGAGGCCAAGCAGCCGCAGCACCGTGGCGTGGACGTCGTGAACGGTCGTCGGATTTTCCCGGTCGAGCGGCTTGTAGCCGAATTGGTCGCTCTCCCCGTGCGTGATCCCGCCGCGGATGCCCGCGCCGCAGAGCCAGTTGGTGAACACGAACGGATTGTGATCGCGCCCCCGGCCCGCCTGGGAGCTCGGCATCCTTCCGAACTCGGTCGTCCAGACAACGAGTGTGTCGTCGAGCATGCCACGCTGGTCAAGATCCTTGATGAGGGCCGCCGCACCGTGCGCCATGCCGCGGGCGAGCGGCCCGTGATCGCGATCGACGTCCTCGTGGGAATCCCAGTTGCGGCGCGGGAAACCGTTGTCATTGCCGCTCCAGACCTGCACGAAGCGGACGCCGCGCTCGAGGAGTCGGCGGGCGGTGAGGCACTTGAGGCCGAAGTGGTGGGTTTCCTCCGGAACATTGATCTCGGTCGGCCAGTCGGTCTTGCCCGGCTCGACGCCGTACATCCGCAGGACATGCTCCGGCTCGTCGGCCAGTGACAGCGCTTCAGGGGCCGCCAGCTGCATCCGCGCCGCCAGTTCGTAGGTGCGGATCCGGGCCTCGAGGCGCCCGTCGCCGCCGCGGCCGTCGAGGTGGGCCCGATTGAGGCGCTCCAGGGCCCGCCGCGTGGCGGTGTCGGATTCGGCCGTGAGCCACTGGGCCGAGGCGTGGGGATGGAGGTCGGCGATCGGCTCGGCGGCTCCGGGCCGGACGACCGTGCCGCTGTACTGGGCGGGGAGGAAGCCGGCGTCCCAATTCTTGACGCCGTTGGAGCCGTAGCCCCGGTGATCGGGGAGGACAACAAACGTCGGGAGGTTGTCATTGAGCGAGCCGAGCGCGTAGCCGACCCAGCAGCCAGTGCCGGGGAATCCAGGGAGAATGAATCCGGTTGACTGGAGGAGCGTCGCCGCGGAGTGAACCCCCGACGTGCTCACCATGTTGTGGATGAAGGCCATCCGATCGACGACCGCGCCGAGCGGGGCGACGGCGTCGGAGAGCATCTTGCCGCACCCCCCGTGGGCCTTGAAGTCCCACACCGGTTTGAGCCAGGGCCCCAGGCCGTTTTGAAAGGCCTCGACCGGCTCGCCGAAATCACTCTCCTCGCCGTGCCGCTTGACGAGCTCCGGCTTGTGGTCCCAGAGATCGATGTGGCTGGCGGCGCCCGCCATGAACAGCTGCACAACCCGCTTCGCTTTGACCGGAAAAACGAGGGCCGGATGCGTGCCCTCCGCGGGGCTCGCCTCGCCGGCGAGGAGCGACGAGAGGGCCATCCCCCCGAGGCCGCCGGCGGCCGTGGAGAGCCAGCCGCGCCGCGAGAGGGGCGAGCTGTTGCCGTGCGGGAAGGCCGAGCCATGGTGGGATGTGGATGTCATGGAGCCTCCGGGGGGCCGCCCGTGAAACGGGCCGCAGAATCATCGAATCAATCGACGAACGTGAACTCGTTGAGGTTGACGAGCGTCCGGCAGACGGCGGAAAGGCCGTGGGAGCGGAGCAATTCGAGCAGCACACCCCTTTCCTCATCGGTCGGCGCCCGGCCGAAGGCGATGCGGAAGGCGCGATCAACCTGCGCTCGGGGATCGTCCCCCGCCTCGCGGGCCACGCGCGCGGCAAACTCGACCGCCTGCGTGGTCATGAAGCCATTGTTGAGCAGCGCCAGAGCCTGGATCGCCGAGACGCTCTCGTTGCGCTTCTCGACCCGCATCGATGGATCGGCACAGTCGAGGCTCGTCATGAACGGCTGCGTCTGGCTGCGGACGATGAAGCGGTAGATGCTCCGCCGCCAGGTGGAGCGGTCAGCCGGGTCGGCAAGGTCGTAGCGGTAGTGGGGGGAGTGCTCCGGGTGCTCGATGCGGAAGTCCTGCCACCCAGGGCCGCCTGCCGTGAGGTCGAGCGTGCCGGCGGTGGCGAGGACTGCGTCGCGAATCGCCTCGGCTTCGAGCCTCCGTCGGCTTTGCCTCCAGAGCGACGCGTTGCCGCTATCGACGGCCGTCATGGCCGGATCGTCATCGGCGCGCTGTCGCCACGTGGCACTGCCGACGATGAGGCGATGGAGATTTTTGAGCGACCCGCCCCCGTCCCGGAACTCGGCAGCCAGCCAGTCGAGGAGGGCCGCGTGGCTCGGCGGCGAGCCCATCCGGCCGAAATCACTCGGCGTGTCGACGATGCCGCGGCCGAAATGATGGAGCCAGGCCCGGTTGACGGCGCTCCGCCAAGTGAGCGGGTTGTCGGGGGAGACAAGCCATTCGGCGAGAGCCTGGCGGCGGGCCCCTTCAGGAGCATCGGGGGGAAGCTCGAACCGGGGCGCGAGCATCGTGAGCGCTGAGAGCGCTCCGGGGCCGACCTCACGGCCCGGCGCGCTGACGTTGCCGCGAGCGAGGACGTGGATCGGGCGCGGGATCCCGCCGCGCTGCGTCGCCGTCACCGTGTAGAGCGGCCGCAGCGCCGGCAGGGCCTCGCGCTGGCGGGTGACGCCGGCAAGGTCTTCGTCGACCGCCCGCAGGCCGTCGGTCACCTCGAGGGGCACCTTCGCCAGGAGCTCGTCGCGCTCTCGGCGGAGGGCGATCGCGTCGGCGCTCGGGCTCGGAAACTCCCCGTCGACGAGATTTGCCCGCTGCCAGCGCGGTGGGGCCTCGATCGAATCGAGGGAGGAGACTGTGGCGCCGCGGGCAACGTTCGTGCCGTCGGCATCGAGAATGTCGAGCTCGGCGATCGCGGCAATGAAGTCGTTCTGCCGCGGGGCAAGTCGCGTGGCGGTGACGCGGACGTAGCGAACGGCCCCGGCTGCCGCGGGATCAGCGGCGAACACTTGCGACGTCGTGCCTGGATTGGGGAGATCGTCGGCGCCGGAGTCGGCGAGGCGAACGACGGCGCTTGTGAACGTGGGATCGTTCGAGCCCTCGATCCGGAACCGACGGGGGAATCCGAACCCGGCGCCAATTGCATTGAAATCATCGTGGCAGGGATGGAGGACAACGCGCGTGATCGCGACCTCACGGCCGAGATCGACCTGGACCCATTTCTCCGTGTCGGCGGCCGTCGGGCTGCTGGCGGCAACGATCTCTGAATGCCAGCCGAAGGCAGGCGTGGCGTTGCCTCCACCGGGGGCGGCGAGGGCCTTGTCGATCTCGGCCAGATGGGCACCCGCTGCCTCGGCCCGCCGGGCCTCGAGAGCTTTTTTCAGGCCGTCGAGATCGGTGCGGCGGGCATCGAGCGCGGCATGGGCCTGCATCACGGCGGGATCGGGGGAGTAGGTCCGCTCGCTGCGGTCGAGGGCGGCGAACACAGCCTGGAGGGAGTAGTAATCCTCCTGGGAGACAGGATCGAACTTGTGGGCGTGGCACTGGGCGCACTGGATCGTGACGCTCGCGAAGGTACCGATCGTGTTGGCGACCATATCGTCGCGGTCGAGATGGCGGGCGATCTTGCCGTCGGTCTTCGTCTCCGGCACTTCGACATGGCCGATGAAGTCCCACGGGCCGGCGGCGAGCATGCCGGTCGCCTCGAGAGCGCCTGAATCATCCGGGCGGAGGACGTCGCCGGCGATCTGATCGGCCACGAACCGGGCCCAGGGGAGATCGGCATTGAGAGCGCCGATCACCCAGTCGCGGTAGGGCCAGGCGTTGGGACGCTGCTTGTCCTTGTCGTAGCCGTGCGTGTCGCCGTAGTGGACGACATCGAGCCAGTGTCGCGCCCAGCGCTCGCCGTAGCGGGGCGAGGCGAGCATCCGCTCGACGAGGTTTTCATAGGCCGCAGGGTCGGCGTCGGCGACGAAGGCATCGACTTCTTCCGGTGTCGGCGGGAGGCCGAGGAGATCGAAGGAGAGGCGGCGGATGAGCGTCCGCCGGTCGGCCACGGCCGTGGGGCGCATCCCCTCTTTAGCGAGCGTGGCCCGCACGAAAGCGTCGATCGGGTTGCGGTCGGGCTCGACGCCAGGAAGAGCTTGGAAGGCCTCCACTGCCGCCGGCGGATCGGGGCGGCGGATCGGCTGCCAGGCCCAATGGTCGAGACGCGGGTCGCGGTCGGCGTCCCCTTCGGCACCGGGCCAGGGGAGGCCATCGGCCAGCCAGGCACTGATGCTCGCGATCTCGTCGGCTGTGAGCGGGGTTCCAGTGGGGGGCATCCGTTCGTCGGCGTCGGCGGTACGGATCCGGTCGAGGAGCTCCCCTTCGGTGCCAGAGCCAGCGATGGCGACAGGGCCGTACTCGCCCCCGCGGAGGACGCTCCCGCGCGAGTCGAGCCGCAGCCCCCCTTCCTGCGCGTCCGCGCCGTGGCATTCAACACAGCGGGCCACGAGCAGCGCCCGGGCCGCGTTGTGGCGATCCCCGTCGGCGGCCATGGACGGCTGAAGGGAGAGCAACAGCCCGACGACGATCGCCAACCGGCAAAGGAACGACAGCAGCAAAACCATAGATTCGCCTCCCGGCCCTTCAGTTTACCCTGCGGCGGCACGCTTCGATGAGGGGCGTCAGGCCCGGGAGATTCGACAATCAGGAGAGGATCCCGCGGACGACATGCCCATGGACGTCCGTCAGACGACGGTTGACGCCGTTGTGGTAGAAGGTGAGCTTTTCGTGGTCGATGCCGAGGAGGTGGAGGATCGTGGCGTGGAAGTCGGGGATTGTCACCTCGTCCTCCACGACGCCGTAGCCGACATCGTCGCTCGCGCCGTGATGGTGGCCTCCCTTGACGCCGGCCCCAGCGAGGAAGCAGGTGAAGGCTTTGGGGTGGTGATCGCGGCCGGTGGCGCCGATCCCCTGGGTCACTGGACTGCGGCCGAACTCCGTCGACCAGACGACGAGCGTGTCGTCGAGCATGCCACGGTCCTTGAGATCCTTGATCAGCGCCGCGACGGGGCGGTCCATCGTCGCGGCCTGCGTGTCGTGGTTCTCCTTCATGTTCTCGTGGCCGTCCCAGTTGATCCGCGGGCTGCCGAACGAGCCGCCATTGAAGAGCTGGACGAACCGCACGCCGCGCTCGAGGAGCCGGCGGGCCATCAGGCAGTTCCGTGAAAAACCCTTGTTCGTCGGGTCGTCGATACCATAGAGCTCCCGGACGGCCGCCGGCTCGTCGTCGAAGCTGGTCGCCTCGGGGATGCTGACCTGCATCCGGGCCGCCAACTCGTAGGACCGCAGCCGGGCCGCGAAGTCGGTGTCGCCGGGGTGGAGCCGGGCAAAATCGCTGTTCATGGTCTCGAGGAGACGAAGATCGGCCACGCGATCGGCCGGGGAGAGGCTCGCGGGCGTGCGGAGGTCGGCAATCGGGTCGACGCCGTCGGTACGGAAGGCGACTCCCTGATGGTTGGCAGGGAGGAAGCCACTGGTCCAGTTGATCGATCCGCCGGCCGGCTGGCCGCGGGGATCGGGGAGGACGACGAACGCCGGGAGGTCTTCGTTGATCGTTCCCAGGCCGTAGCTCAACCAGGCCCCCATGCAAGGGAAACCGTTGAGCGTGAAGCCACTGTTCATCTGGAAGGTGGCCGGCGTGTGGTTGTTGCTCTTGGCGACCATCGAGTGAATGAAACAGAGGTCGTCGGCGCAGCTGGCCAGATGGGGCAAGAGGCTGCTGACCCACGAGCCACTCTCCCCGTGCTTGGCGAACGGGTAGACGCTCTTCATGAGCATCCCCGGCTGGCCGAAGAATCCCAGATTTTCCCCCATCCCCTCGAGCGACTTGCCATCCAATCGCTCGAGCTCGGGCTTTTGGTCGAACGTCTCGAGATGACTGACGCCGCCGCTGCAGAAGATCTGCACGACACGCTTCGCCTTGGCGGGGAAGTGGAGGCCGGAGCCCGCACCGGCTGGGACTTGGCCCGGCGTCGTTGCCGACGACTCCCGGGTGAGCAGCCAGGAGAGGGCGATGCTCGCCAGACTGCCGCTGGAGCTGGAGAGAAAGTGGCGGCGGGGGACGAGCGGGGCTGGAGCCACGGGCTGAGCTGATGCCGGCAGGGATTCATTGGACATAGAGAAACTCGCTGGAGTTCAGGAGGGCCCAGCAAACACTTCCCAAGCCCCGGGCCTGGGCGGCGGTGACGGCCCGTTGCCGTTCCTCGCCGGTCGCTCGTCGCCCCAAGGCCAGCTCGTAGGCGCGATCGATCGCGACGGTCAATTCGCCCCCGGCTGCTTCGATCGCACGCCCGGCCAGCCGGTCGGCCTGCCGCTGGACAAAGCTGTTGTTCATCAGCGCCAGCGCCTGCAGCGGCGTGATCGTCTCGCCACGTGTCGGCGTCTTCACCGACGGGCTCGGGCAATCGAAGGCGTCGAGGAGTGGCTCCTTCCCCGAGTTGACGTTCATCCGGTAGACGGTGCGGCGGTTGTACTGGGGATCGTCGCGGTCGACGGGGTGATAAAAGGTGGCGTTGAAGCTCGTCGTCGTGAAGGGACGGAAGCTCGGGCCCCCCACGGCCGGGTTGAGCTCCCCGCTGACGGCGAGCATGGCGTCGCGCACCACCTCGGCCTCGAGCCGCCGCGGTGGGTAGCGCCAGAGAAGGATCGTGTCGGCATCGATGGCCGCCGCCGTCTCGTCGTGGGTCGAGGCCTGTCGGTAGGTCGAGGAGAGGAGGATGGCGCGGTGGAGGGGCTTGAGTCGCCATCCCCCGCGCACCAGTTCCCCAGCCAGAGCGTCGAGCAGTTCGGGATGGCTCGGTCGGCCGCCATTGAGCCCGAAATCGCTCGGCGTTGCCACGAGCCCCCGGCCGAAGTGGTATTGCCAGATCCGGTTGGCGATCACGCGGGCGGGGAGGGGATTGGCCGGATCAGCGATCCAGGCAGCGAACCGCTTCCGCCGCTCCGCTTCAGGGGCCTCAGGTGTGAGCCCCAGATCGGCATTGACCGCGGTGATGGCGGAGAGCCCGGCAGGCGTCATGATGGCACCGGGAGACGTGACGCTGCCACGGTGGAGGAGTGCCGTCGGCGGGGGCTCGACGCGGACGCCGACATACGACATCTCGGCGGTGGCAGCGGACGCCTCGGCCTCCTTCTTCAGGCCATCGATCCGCGCTGTCGCCCCGGCGTGGCTGGCGCGCTGGGCATCGTCGAGGCAGGCCAGGATCTCATCCTTTGAAAAGGCCAAGCCCCCCGCTCGGAAGGTGGCGGCCACCTGAGCGTCGTCGAGGGCTGTGGCGTGGAGGGCGGCCTGGAGGATCTCACCGTCGAGGAATCCGTTGCCGGCGCCATGGTGTCGCAGCCCGAGGAGGACCGTCGCCCCCCCCTTCGCAAACGTCCGCAGCCCTGCCGTGGGGACATACGGGGGCGCATAGCGCTCGCCGTTGCGGTAGAGCGTGATGCTGTTGTCGGCCCGGTAGACCGCCGCCATGTGGACCGGCTGCCCGGCTGGCGATGTTTCCGGCGCGGCCTCGAGGTCGTGCGTCCGGACGAAGCCGCCGCTCCCGGCGATCCATTTCCGCGGCTGCCGTTCGCCGAACACGAGCGCATCGAAATCGCGGTCGGCGCTGTTTTCGATCGAGATCGCTGCTCCGCCCCCCTGGTCGAGATCCGACAGCACCACCCAGGCCTCGAGGGTTTTCTCCCGGATCGATTCCGGGATCGGATCACTTTCGAAGAAAGACTGGATCTCCTTGTGGAGTCGGAGCCTTCCCGCCACGATCTCGGCGCCCCCGTGGAGTTTTCCGCCGGCAGGTTGGGCGCCATCTCGGAACGTCCAGCGGATCAGCGGCGCGGGGCCGGGGGGGAATGGGACACGATGATGGGAGCGCTGGGCGGCCCGTCGGGCCCCTTCCTGCTCCAGATCGGCAATCGTCGTTCGTTCGGCGGCGATCGCCTCGGTGCGGGCCGCGGCCTCTCGCTCGCGGACGGCGATCTCGACCGGGGACGTGATCGGCCGCTCCCCGTGCTTGACGCCATCGAACACGGCCTTGATGCGGAAGTAGTCCTCCTGGGGCACCGGGTCAAACTTGTGGCGATGGCAGCGAGCGCAGTTGAGCGTCAGGCCGAGGAAGGTCTGGCCGACGACGCTGATCATGTCCTCCATCTCCTCCTCGCGCGTGTTGGCACGCTGCGTGGCGTTGGCCTGGGCGTTGCCGGCCCTGTCCCAGGCGCCGCAGACGAGCATGCTCGTGGCAATGATGCCGTCGCTGGTCACCGGTTCGAGGACGTCGCCGGCGAGTTGTTCCTGCATGAAACGGTCGTAGGGCTTGTCGTTGTTGAAGCTCCTGATGACGTAGTCGCGGTAGTGCCAAGCCCGGTCGCGTGGATGGTCGTATTCAAAACCCTCGCTCTCGGTATAGCGGACGATGTCGAGCCAGTGCCGTCCCCAGCGTTCGCCGTAGTGGGGCGAGGCGAGGAGCTCGTCGACGAGCCCAGCCCAGGCGACATCGGAGGGATCGGCCATGAAGGCATCGACCTGCTCGGGGCTCGGAGGCAGCCCGATCAGATCGATGAACAGGCGCCGGATGAGGATGTTGGGATCGGCGGGGCGGGAGGGGGCGAGGCCGGAAGCCCCGAGCCGCTCGAGCACCCAGGCATCGATCGGGCCACGCGCCCACGGATCACTCGCTGTGTCCGGGAGCGGCGTTTCCCGGAGCGGCTGGAACGACCACCAGTCCCGGCCGGCGCGCTTCTCCGTGCTGAAGGCGAGGGGGTCGAGCGGCGTTTGCCCCCAGGGGCTCCCGGCCTCAAGCCAGGCCCGTAGCAGTGCCTTCTCCGCCGCCGGAAGCGGGTGGTCGGGGGGCATCTCGTCCCCTTCCACCCGCTGCCAGAGGAGGCTTTCGGTCTTGCCCGGCTCGAGGGCCGGACCGCTTTCCCCCCCCTTGGCTGCCGCGGCGGCGTCGATGAGCGACAGCCCCCCGTCGGGGTCGAGCCCGGAATGGCATTCGAGGCAACGCGAGACGAGGAGTGGGGCGATCTGCCGGTCGAAGTCGACGGCGGGGAGTTGCGGCTCCTCCGCAGCAGCGCCCGGAGCTGGCGCGATTGCGGCGCCGATCACGATCACGATCAGGATCAGGATCAGGGTGAACGGACGGTAGCTCATGGCAGATCCCCGTGACGTGCGCAGGCCCACGAAGGGGTCCACGGAAGCAGAGCAAAACTCGGTTCACGCGTCCCTGGCGAAAACGGAGCCACCGGCACCGGTCGTCCCATCGGCCGTGGGGAGCCACACCGAACGGGATTGCTTTCTGAAGGTAGATCGACGGCGCAGCCGCGTCAACGAGCTTTCCCGTCGGGGGATTGACCAAACTCCCGGAAACTCTCCGAATGCACCACGCCGCGCACCAGGGCCTTGATGGGGTGGCCCTGTGGGGCGGTCTGGCGGAGGATCCCGTCGACGCTGACCCGGTCGGCGGGCACCAGTTCGCGGCCGAGCGCAAAACGGAGGAGATGGCAGGTGAAGGCCCTAGCGAACCGCTCCCGCTCCGCCAGAATCGCTCCCTTGAATCCGACGGCGCCCTCGAAGGGGTGACTGCGGAAGAGCGTGCCGCTGGCATCGACGTTGCGGCCGCTTGAGTAGCGGTCGCGCCACCGTCCGGTGATGTCGTAGTTCTCCAAGGCGAAGCCGAGGGGATCGAGTTTCGTGTGGCAGCCCGCGCAGGAGGGATGGTCGCGATGGGCGGCGAAATGCTCGCGGATTGTCAGGCTCGGATCGGCCTGGTCATCGGCGAGTGGCGGGACGTCGGCGGGGGGCGGGGCCGGTGGATCGTTGAAGATGACGTCCACGATCCACACGCCGCGGGCGACCGGGTGGGTGCGCTTCGGGCCGGAGGTCATGCTCGCCACGGCGGCGTTGGTGACGATCCCCCCGAACCGCGGGTCGTCGCAGGGAACACGGCGAAACTCGCGGAAGCGCAGTTGCCGCCGGAGCGTTTCGTCGTGGGCCGCGCGATCGGCTGTCTCGGTCGGCGGCGCGGGAATCCCCTGGTACCACGAGCGGAGAAAGTCGCTCTGGTAGTGCTCGGTCGGCGCGATCAGTTCCGCAAGCGCGCGCTCCTCGACGAACACCGCATCGAAGAGGAGGAGCGGCTCGAGGATCATCTGCACGCTCGCCGGCGTGCCCGGCACGAGGTGGAAGTCGCGAGCCAGGGTCGGGTCAGGGGTCGCCGCCAGGGCGTTCTCGAGTTGCATCCACTGGGTCGGGAAAGCGTCGAGAAAACGTTCGATCCGCGGGTCGCCGAGCATCCGCGTCACCGTCCGGTCGAGGACATCGGGATGGAGGATCGCCCCGCGCTCGGCCAGCCCGAGCAACTCCTCGTCCGGGCAGCTCCCCCAGAGGAAAGCCGACAGTCGCGAGGCGAGGGCAAGGGGAACGTCCTCATGCCCGGTGGCGGTGACGCGGTAGAGGAATCGGGGGGAGGAGAGCGCTGCCGCGGCTGTCTTCTTCATCGCCGCGGGGAAGGGGAGCCCCCGCTCCAGCTTCGAGAGCGCGAAGGCGGCGTAGCGGTCGACGGTCTCGGTCTCCACCGGGCCACGGAAGGCGGCCCGCAGGAAGCGGTGGAGTCGCCGCCGGACCTCCGCTTCGCGGTCGCCCCCCTCCGCCGGCGCGGCGAAGAACTCCCCCCAGATACCGACGGTGTCGGGGTTGAAGTCGGGGCTTTCGACGATCGAATGGGCCAGCCGCAGGAAGGCGTCGAGGAGGAGCGGCGAGAGGGTCAGCTCGTCGGCCTGGTTGTCGAAGCCATGCTCGGCGCGGAGATCCTTCGGATAGGGCTTGACCCCTTCGAGCCCGGGCAGCGGCTCGAGGGCGTGGGACGCGACCCGGACGACGTCAGGCAGCCGCGGCGGTGACGATGATCCCGGCGGTGCGAGGAGGTACGGGTCGTACCGGGTCAGCAGCTTCTCCGGGAGCGGGAACAGATCCCGGGAGAGCCGAAAGAGATCGCGAACGGTGTTGTTGTAGAGGAAGCGGTTGAGACGTTGGAGCGGCAACGGCGGCGTGGCGATGCCCTGTGCGACCTCTCCGAGACGGTGTTGGAGCCAGCGGATCGCCTCCGAGCGTGTGGCGGCATCGAGCGACGGCTCGCCGTCCGGGGGCATGGCGCCGGAATCGATGGCGTCGATTGCCAGGCCGAGGAGCCGGGCCTGTTCCCCGTTCGAGGCATCCGTC
>Ga0209500_10002917_pt1 | contig 11890 bp, 8 predicted proteins | sample S_140212_EF_Meta_FD_187323 | JGI IMG/M metagenome (GOLD analysis project Ga0209500, IMG submission 187323) | Freshwater microbial communities from Lake Simoncouche, Canada to study carbon cycling - S_140212_EF_MetaG (SPAdes) (version 2) | ecosystem: Environmental > Aquatic > Freshwater > Lake ...
GACCACAATCCCCAGGCCTACTCGATGTGGATGGCCGGGGGGGGCGTGAAGGGGGGCGTGACGGTCGGGGCGACCGACGACTACGGCTACCGGGTCGTGGAGAAAAAATTCCAGATCCACGACCTCCACGCGACGATGCTCCATCTGATGGGCATCGATCACACGCGGCTGACGTACCGCTTCAGTGGCCGCGACATGCGGCTGACGGATGTCCACGGACACATCATCCGCGACGTGCTCGGCTGACAGGGGAATCAGTCCTTCATCGACAGGCTCTTGAGGGTGATCACGGAGCCGACCGACATCAGCGCCAGGCCGAGCCAGGCCGGCGGCTCGACGGTTCGCCGCCCCGCGGGAGTTCCGCCGCCGAACAGCGACTGTTGCTGGGGAAAGCCCTTGTCGCCGAGCTGCGCCACGAGGAGCTTGCTCGACTTCTCGCTCAAGGTGAACGACTCCACCATCCGGAACTGCACCCCAACGAGGAAGAGGAGCAGCCCGGCGAGCAGGAGATGGGATCGTTTGGGAACCATGACAAGCCTCCGTGACGGGTGCCGAGCACCCCGTCCGTCACCGAAGGATCGTATCGCCGGACCTGTCCGCTCCAGTTCCGCGGCGGGAAGTGGGGTGGGATCGGCTGTCGCGGTCGCACCGGCCGGGCATCATGCCGTCCGCTTCGCCCGCACGAGGGCGAGCAGGTCGTGCTGCGGGGCAACGAACTTCGCGATTCCCTCCGACATCAGCTCCGTGCCCATCCTGGCAATATCGATCCGGGAATCGAGCTCGTCGAGGACTTCCGCAGGGGGGAGATGATCGACCTGGCGGGTGAACTCCCTCCCTGATTCATCAGCGGCCCGGTTGGTCGCCGGGGGGTTGGTCTGGATGTCGGCGCCGGCGAGGGCGGCCACGTAGAAGCAGGGATCGACCCCGGCCTCCTTTACGCCGGTACTCGCAAACACGATCGACTGGGCCAGCGGGGTCGGATGCCGTTCCCAGAAGAGCCGGTTGGCGTTCCAGATCCGCTTGGCATTGACGATCGCCGTCTGGCCCCGGGCCGCCGCCGATAGGTCTGGCGCCTGTTTCGTGGCCCAGACGTCGACCCGAGACACAAACACGCTGTAGACGCTCTTGAAGGCAGCGAGCGACGGCAGCCGGCTGGCACCACGCCAGACGGCCTCGCGGGCCTGCTCGACTTGGGCCTGCGTGAACAGGAGCGTGACATTCAGGGGCACGCCCGCCGCAGCGAGCGGCTCGAGCGCGGCGATCCCCGCCGCCGACGCCGGCACCTTGATCATCCGGTTGCGGTGGCCGCGGGACCATGCCAAACCGAGCTCGACATACCGGGCGACACGCTCGGCGTGCGTCAGCGGGAGAGCGGGATCCTCGATGAGCGGATCGAGTTCGAAGCTCACCCACCCGTCATCCCCACCCGAAGCCTCCCACACCTCCAGGTATTCCCCCTCGGCCTCGGCGACCAATTCGTCCGCCAGCGCCCAGGCGACCCCTTCATCGTCGATCCCCGTGGCGGTCAGCGCGGCGATCCGGTCGTTGAACCGGCCACTCTTCACGAGGTCGGCGATGATCGCCGGATTGCTCGTGGCTCCGCTCGCGCCGGCGGCCCGCGCCTGCCGGACGAGGTCGGGATCGACCGAATCGAGCCACAGGCGCGTGCCCGTGGCGACCAGCGAGGCGAGTCCGGTGGCCATGCGAACACTCCTGGGGAAGAATGAGACTGGGGTGGCAGGGGGGCTGGGAAGAGCGGGAGGATCGTAGCAGTTTCGGGGCATTTTCTTGTAGAGCTGAGTCTTCCCGTGACGATCAATCCTTCCGATAGGGTCGATTGTCCGGTCCATCACCCTCGGTCAAGGGGTTAGTGGTGATCAACTTGCTTCCGCTTTCACTCCATCGCTTCCTCGGGCTCGCCGCCTTGGTGACGTCGATGTTGGTCGCCAGCCCTGGGGCGGCCGCGCGCCCCTCCCAACCGTCGATCGCTCCGACGGACGAAGGTGGGCTGCTGCTCGGGGGCGAGGGGCTCCTCGCTCCGGAGCCCGATGCGGCGATCGGCCTGGTCGACGAAGCCCCGGCCTCCGATCCGCTTGATGGCGTCCTCAGCAGCGTCGTCGGCGAGCCGCTCCCGGAGGGAGAGTCCGAGCCGCTTCTCAGCCCCGAGCCATCGCTGATGGACGGGCTCCTTGGCGACGAGATGCCGGAGGAGGTGAGCTCGGGGGGCTGGTTCGGCACCGGGGAGTATTACGGCTCCGCCGAGCTCGTGTTCCTCAATCGTGGCCGCAACTACCGCAAGGTGATCGGCCACGATTCCGATCTACTCACCCTCAACGCTCTCGATCGGTATTTGGTCCTCAAGTCGAAAATGGGGGTCTTCACGACCGACTCGCTCCCCTACAACGTTTCCCCCGGGGCGCGGATCACCGTCGGCGAATACCTCGGCCGCGACTACCTCGATCGCGATAGGTCGTTGGAGGTCACGTACTACGGCGGCTTCTCCTTCTATCAGAACGATGGCTGGAACTCGATTATCACCCCGGAGAAACAAACCTACCTCGTCACCCCCCTCTCCGAAGCGACGCCGGGCTTCACAGGCGCCCAGCAATACCTGACGACGAGCTCCTCGACCTTCAACAGCATTGAGGCCAACTTCAAGCTCCTCCGCCGCCTAGGGCGCGACAAGATGACGATGGTCCCCAACGGCGAGTGGGCGCGGCACGCCGAACGTGGCTGGCTGCCGGCGATCCTCGTCGGCGCGCGGCTTGCCAATTACAACGAGGCCTTCTCCTTCAGCAGCAGGGCCTATTCGACGCCCCTCGACAAGTTCGGCGGCGACTATCTGATCCAGACGCAAAACTGGCTGTTGGGGATGAATCTCGGTGGCGAGCTGATCAGCCGGAACGAGTTCTTCTACTGGGGGCTCCGCGGCCGCGCCGCGCCGGCGATCTCCTTCGCCGGCACCCAGCAGCAGATGAACACCTGCAACTGCGGCTACCAGCAGCCCAATGCGGTGCCGGCGGAGGGAACGCCCATTCCGCCCCTTCCCTTCGGGTATCCCACGACTCCTGCCAACACCCGTCAGCCCTTCCCGGAGGGGACCGAGGTGTGGAAGATGGCCGCGCAGCAGGTTGGCCCGGGCTTCCTCGGCGACCTGACCTGCTTGGCGGGCTGGAACATGACCCCCAACTCGTCGATCCAGGTGGGCTACGACATCCTCTGGGTGGCGGGCGTGGCCACGGCGACGCGGCAGTTCAGCATGAACAAGACGCGCTACAACCAGATCGATCCGGGCGGCCAGTCGTTCATGATGGGCTTCTCTTTCGGCTACAACCAAAGCTGGTGAGCCGAGGGCCCGCCGCGGCTCACTCCGCGGCGACCACCGCTGCCGCCGCCTGCCCGGTCGAGCAGAGGTTGACGGCGACCACCGTGCCGGGGCGACCGGCGAGCGGCTCGCCATGGACGACGGCGACGGGGCAGTCAAGGTCGGGCGACTCGTAGTTGAGCGTCGCCGGGACGAGCCCCGCCTCTAAGCCGAGGATGCTCGCGGCCAGCTCCAAGGCGCCGCCGCCGGCCCCGAGATGGCCGAAGACGCTCTTCGGGGCGGTCACCGGGATGTCCCCGAGCTCGGCCGTGATGGCGGTTGCCTCGACCCGGTCCATGTCCCTCGTCGAGGCCCCGTGAGCGTTGACGTGGCCGATGTCGCCGGGCCCGATGCCGGCCCGGTCAATCGCCGTCCGGATGGCCAGGCGCAGCGCCGATCCGGTGAGCGCCCCGCCCCCCGCTGCCGACTCGCAGCGTGATGCGACCGAGAGGAGACGGCTGCGGATCCTCGCCCCGCGACGGTGGGCGTGGTCGCGCGACTCGAGGACAAACATCGCCGCCCCCTCACCGTTGACCAGCCCGTCGCGCTCGAGGTCGAAGGGACGGCTGGCCCGGGTGCAGTCGTCGCGGCGCCGGGAGAGGAGGGCGTCGCCACGGGCCACCAGCGCCATCGGATGGAGCCGACACCCCGTCCCCCCGGTGAGCATCACGTCGGCCCAGCCGCGACGGATGACACTTGCCGCCTCGCCGATCGCGAGCAACCCGGAGACGTCGCCGAGGACGATGGTGTTGTTCGGGCCACGGGCATCGTGGGCGATGGCGATGTGCGAGGCGGTCATGTTGGGGAGATGCTTGAGGAGCCAGAGCGGATGGAGATCGTCGTGGATCGCCTCCGACCAAACGGAGAAATCAAATGCTCCCCCCGCCAGCGCCCGTCGGTAGGTCCGCTCCAGATCCTCCAGATCGGCGTAGATCATGTCGCCCCCGACGACGACGCCGAACCGTTCCGGGGCGAGTGCTCCGGCCGCGATCCCGGCGTCGCTCATCGCCAGATCGGCGGCGGCAAACCCGAACTGGATCTCACGGCTCATCACCTTGAGGCTCTTCCTCGGCCGCACCCACAGCTTCGGGTCGAAGTCGGTGATCTCGCCGCCGAACGCGATCGGGAGGCTGCTGGAGTCGAAGCGGGTGATCGGCCGGATTCCTGACCGGCCGGCGAGGAGCGATGTCCAGAAGTCATCACCGCCGATTCCGATCGGACTGACCACACCCACCCCGGTGACGACGACCTCGCGACGGCTGCTCATGCTCGAAACCTAAACCAATCCAGCGTGGCGCGGAAGTGGGGCGGCATCGCCCCTGCCTTCCGGGATGGTCGCAGAACACCAGATCGGGCGGCAGCCGGCGCGATCATGGCTGCCGCGGGTGGGCCGCCCGCCAATCAGAGGGCTCTTTAGGAAGGCCTGCGGCCCACAGGCCTCGCCGCTCCCGTCGGGCGGCCGACTCGGCCTCGACAAGGTCAAGATCGGGGGCGATCCGCCCGAACACCCAGGCGTGTCCTTCGGCCACCATCTCGCGGTTGATGTCGCGATCGTCGATCCACAGCGTGCCGAGGAGACGGCCGTGCTGGTCATAGCCGCGCGAGACGACGGCGACCCGGCCTCCGGCCACCTTCCGCGACAGCGCCTCGGACGATTCCCTGCCCCATGCCTGGGCCGCCTCTGGGGCGTCGATGCCAAGGAGACGGATCTTGTGCCGTCCCCCCTGGGGATCGACGCAGGTGACCGTGTCGCCATCGTGAACGGTGCGCACCGTCCAAGTGGGGCGCGCCGTCCAGGTGGAACGCGCGACGGCGTCGGGGATCCGGCAGCGCTCCACCGCCGCCGTGCCGACAGCGGCCACCGCCATGGCAGCGAACCACCACGGCCGCCACCGCGACGGCAGACCATGCGGCGGGTTCGGGGGCCGCTTTGGTCTCACGCCAGCCAGTCCTCGATGACCCGGCCATGGATATCGGTGAGGCGGAAATCACGGCCGCTGTGGCGGAACGTCAACCGGGTGTGGTCAAGGCCGAGGCAGTGGAGGAGCGTGGCCTGGAGATCATGGACATGGACCGGCTTCTCGACCGCCTTGAAACCGAGCTCGTCGGTAGCGCCGTAGGCCGTTCCCCCCTTCACGCCGCCGCCGGCCATCCAGACGCTGAAGCCGTGGTGGTTGTGATCGCGCCCCGAGATCTCCTTGATGTCGGTGCCCGGCTGGGGCAACTCCACCGTCGGCGTCCGCCCGAACTCGCCCCCCCAGAGCACGAGCGTGCTCTCGAGGAGACCCAAGCCGACAAGATCGTCGAGGAGCGCGCCGATCGCCTGATCGCACTCCTTCGCCAGCCGTGCGTGATTCCTGCCAATCGCGTCGTGGCTGTCCCACGGCTGCCCCTCGCCATGCCACACCTGGACGTAGCGCACGCCGCGCTCGACGAGCCTGCGGGCGATGAGCATCTGCCGCCCCTGGGTGTCGTCGCCGTAGCGGTCGCGGACATGCTGTGGCTCGCGGGTGACGTCGAAGGCCTCCCCCGCCTCTGCCTGCATCCGCCAGGCCAGCTCCATCGAGGCCAGCCTGGCCTCGAGTTGCGGGTCGTGGTCGCGGGCGGCCAAGTGCCTGCGGTCGAGCGCCGTCGTCAGATCGAACTGCCGGCGCTGGGCATCGCGGTCGAGGAATGGGTGGCGGACATTCTCGACGAGGTCCTCCACCTTCCGTTTGGCGGTGTCGACGTAGGTTCCCTGATAGGCACCGGGAAGAAAGGCGTTGCGCCAGTTCTCCGTGCCCTTGATCGGATACCCGCCCGGGCACATCGCCACAAAGCCGGGGAGATTCTGGTTTTCCGTCCCCAGGCCGTAGGTCACCCACGCCCCGACGGCGGGGCGGACGAGCCGGCTATCGCCGCAATTCATGAGCATCAACGACGGCTCGTGATTGGGGACATCGGCGTGCATCGAGCGGACGACGAGGAGCCGGTCGGCATGCCGGGCCACCGATGGAAACAGATCGCTGATCTCCAGCCCGCTCTCGCCGTAGCGACGGAAGGCGAACGGCGAGGGGAGCGCGGCACCGGTGCGACGTTCGGTGGGAAGGGTGCCCGGGACCTCCTGACCGGCATACTTCTCCAGCGCCACCTTGCGATCGAAGGTGTCGAGGTGGCTCGGGCCCCCGTTGGCGAAGAGATGAATGACGGCCCTGGCCCGCGCGGGGAAGTGCGGGGGGCGGGGCGCGAGCGAGCGGTGGATCGGCTCCAGTGATGATGCCGGGGTAGCGCTCGAGTTGGCGGCGGCGGCCTCCGTCTCCAGGAGGCTCGCCGCGCCGAGCCAGCCGAGCCCCAGCCCGGTGCGGAGGAGGACGTCCCGACGGGTGACCGGGGCGGAATAGCAGGGGCGCGGGGGATTCATGGTGGCGCAGCCGAAGAGCGTGGGGCCCGGCGAGGGGCCATCAGTCGGTGAATTGGAATTCGGCCGAGGCGAGGAGCGCCTGGGCGAGTTGCTCCCAGGGACCGAAATCGGGGTTCGTGGAACCGGCGACGGCGAGAAATCCTTTCGCGGCGCTGATCTCGTCGCCATCGGGCGAGCGGGACAGACAGGCCCGCCACAGCCGCTCGATCCGGGTGTCTTCCTGCGCTCCCCCTTCCCGCAGCGACCGCGCGGCGACCTGCCGGGCGGCGTCGATCACCAGCGGCGCGTTGAGGGCGGCGAGCGACTGCTGGGGGACGCTCGTCCGGCTCCGTTCGTGCGTTGCGGCATCGGGGTTGGCAACGTCGAAAATCCGCAGGATGCCCGGCACGTCTTGGCGGTCGAGCCGCGTGTAAAGAGTGCGGCGGTGCATGGCATCCTGGGCGAGCGGGTTGACCCCACGGCCGCCTCGGGTGTGCGTGTCGAGGACCCCTGCCGCCGACATCAGGCCATCCCGCCACGCTTCCCAGTCGAGCCGGCGCCGGTTGGCACGGGCGAGGAGCCGGTTGTCGGAATCGGCGGCTAGCTGATCGGCCGTGGCGACCGCCGACCGCCGCCACGTGCGGCTGGTGACGATCTCGCGGTGGAGCCAGTGAAGGCTCCACTTTCCCTCCTCGACGAAGCGCCGGGCCAGATCGTCGAGGAGCTCGGGATGGCTCGGCGGCTCGCCGCGCAGCCCCAGATCACCGACCGGATCGACGATCCCGCGGCCAAAGTGGTGCGCCCAGACCCAGTTGACGATCATCCGGGCGGTGAGCGGATTGGTCGGATCGACGATCCCACGGGCAAGGTCGAGGCGCCCGCTTGAGGTCCGTGATGCGGGGGTGCCGCCGATGAGCTTGGGGAGCCGTCGTTCGACGAGCTCTCCGGGGCGGCCGGGATTGCCGCGGATGAGGACATGGCTGTCGGAGAGTTGGTCCCGGTCGATCATCACCATCGCCTGCGGTGGCCCACCGGGGGATTCCGCTTCGTGCCTGGTGATCTCCATCTTCCGCCGCCGGTGTTCGTTGCCCTCCTCGATCGAGGCCAGCTGCATCGCCTCGCCGGGCTGGACGACCAGCGCCGTCCCTGCGGCACCGAGCGCACCGCGGAGCGCGACGAGCTCGGGCGGATCATCGGGCTGGGCCGCCGGGCCGCCGGCCCAATCGGGGGCCACCCGGGCGAAGAGTCGTGCGTAGGCTTCGGCCACGGAGCGGAGCGTTTGCGGCACCGGCGAACGCAGCTCGGCAACGACCAATCGATTGACGATCGCCGCATCGGGGCGATCCCCCCAGCTCGCCAGGAGCGCCGCGATGGCAGGGCCAATCTCCTCATCGCTCTTCCCCTTCAGCTGCACCCAGGGCCCGACAATCGGGTCGGTCGGCGCGGCGCCGCCGATCCCGCGCGAGACGCGATCGAGGAGCCCCTGAAGGAGGTCGTACTCGTCGGAGAGGCGCGGGGGGCGGTTGTCGGCCTTGCGCGGCGTGGGGCGGGCGGTCTCGAGAAGATAGTCGGCGGCGTGGGCGATGGCCGCAGTCGTCCCGCGCCGGCGGACGGCGTCTTCATGGGCCGGCACGGCGGCCTTCAGTTCGGCGAGCTTGGCGTTGAAGGCATCGGCCTCCGGGCCGGGAGGGGCCGTCCCGATGACCGGTAGTTCGGCCGGAATCTGGCTCGAGGCGAAGATCCCGTAGAGGCCGTAATAGTCCGCCGTACTGACCGGTTCGTATTTGTGATCGTGACAGCGGCCACAGGCGACTGTCAGCCCCAGCAGTCCGCGGGTGACCAGGTCGATGCGATCGTCGATGATGTCGTGGGGATTGCCCAGGAAAGTGCGGCCGACAGTGAGAAAACCGAGCGCGGCCAAGTCGGCCTTCTCCGCCGGGGGCTCGACCAAATCGGCAGCGAGTTGGAGCGTCACGAACCGGTCGTAGGGCATGTCGGAGGCAAGTGCCCCCACGACCCAGTCGCGGTAGGTCCAGGCGAAGGGATAGCGGGGATCCTGGTTGCCGAAGGCATAGCCCATCGTGTCGGCGTAGCGGGCCAGATCGAGCCAGTGCCGCGCCCAATGTTCGGAGTGCTCCGGCGCCGCCAAGAGTTCCGCGACGAGCGCTCCCCAAGCTTCCTCGGAGGGATTCGCGGCGAAGGCATCGACACGGTCGGCCGGCGGGGGAAGGCCGGTGAGGTCAAACCACAGCCGGCGGACGAGGGCCCGCGGATCGGCCTGTGGCGACGGTTCGAGGCCCGCGGCGACGATCTTCGCGGTCATGAAGCGGTCGAGCAGGCCGCCCCACTCGCGGCTCCCGGCGGGATCGAGCCCAGCGGGAGGCTCGGGGGGGGCGTGACGGGTGAACGGCTGGTAGGCCCAGTGACGCTGCCGCGCCCAGACGAGCCGCGCCTCCATGTCTGCCGGGAGCGTGTCTTCCCCAGCGGCAGGGCCTTCGGCCCCGGGCCCGCTCCAGGGAACGCCGGCCGCGATCCAGGCTTCGAGAATCGCCACCTCCTCGGCCGGGAGCGGTTCGTCGGGGGGCATCGCCGGCTCGAGTTCGCGGCGGACCACCTTCAAGACCTTGCCCGCGGTCGGGTCACCGGGGGTGAGAATCGCTCCGGAGTCGCCCCCCTTGAGCACCGCCGGGAGGTTGTCGAGCCGCAGCCCCCCCTCGGCCAACCGGGCCCCATGACAGCCCTGGCAACGAGCGACCAGGAGTGGCCGAACCTTCTCCTCGAACAGCTTTTCCTGCTCAGGCGAGATCGCCGCTGCGGTTTGTGGCCCGGTGACAAACGTCGTCGAGAACGCGATCAGCAGCCCCGCCAACGGGGACACCGCCGGCCAGAGGTGACGGGCACGGCGGATGGTGAGACTGATGTGGCGCATGGGGGGACGGGAGCCGCGAGGCCGACCCGCTCCCCCAATTCTAGGCCACCATCGGGAGACTTCGACATCCGGGTTGCCGCTTGCTGCGGAAGTGGTGAGCTGGCAACGGCTTAAGCGCTCATTCGCAGGGCTTTCAGCGGATCCTGGCGACGGTCACTCCCAGATAGCCGACATTCGTGCCCCGCCAGTTTTTCAAGTGGGGCAGGCGGAGCTCGTCGAGGAGAGATCGATCCTCCGCCGTCGGAGCAGGGAGCATTTTCAGGAGCAATTCCGCCATCGCGACTTCGCTCCCCCGCAGTGCCCCGTCCTCCGCCTTGAGGGCGATCCCCAGGCCGGCGGCGGGGATCGCGGCGCACAGCACCCCTTCGGCCCCCGACTTGAGAAACACCCGGGGGCCGCAGGTCGCTGTCACGCGCGAGTCAAACCGTCCCGGACCGGCGAGGAGGAGCGGATGGTCGGCCACCGCCCGGCGCAGCCGCTCGAACGCTGCTTGTCTGCCAGCGGAGAGGCTCCGGCCGGTGCCGATCCGGGCAAATCCCGTCGCCAGGCTCGCCAGAGGGATCTTGTAGGTCGGGATCGAGCAGCCGTCGGTGGCCCGGTTGGCCGCCGAAAGGGGAACGCCGCACACCTCGGCCAGCGTCGCCGTGACGCGCTTCTGCACCGGATGGTCGGGGGCGACGTAGCCGGTGGGATCGAGCCCGAGGTGGCGGGCCACGGCGAGGAAGCCGGCATGCTTGCCGGAGCAGTTGTTGTGGAGCGGTCCGGGCTCGGCGCCGACGCGTGCCAGGGCACGGGCGCTCGGCTCGTCGAGGGGCCAATGGGCCCCGCACTCGAGGCGGTCAGGCTCGAGCCCCACCTTGGCGAGCATGCTCCGGGCCGTCTCTACCTGGAGCGGCGTGCCGGCGTGGGAACTGCACGCGAGTGCGAGCTCGGCCGGCGTGAAGCCGAACCGGTCCGCCGCGCCGCTCTCCAGCAGTGCGAGTGCCTGGATCGATTTCACCGCCGAGCGGGGGAACGTTTGCCGCTGCGGATCGCCGTGCCAGGCGACGAGGCTGCCGTCGTCGCGGGCGATCACGGCATGAATTGCGTGGGTCGATTCGGCGTGTTTCCCCCGTCCGACGACGACGGTGATGGGTGGACGCGGCGGGGATTGATCGGCTGGCATGGGAAGACTCACGACTGGGGCTCGAGCAAGCGCAGGGGCCCCGAACTGCGGCGGCACGCGTTGGGGGGAGGGCAGAAGGAGCATAGAATGCAGTTCGGTCTTTCAGGTACGACCAAACCGGCGGGGGCAGGATGGCGGTTCTTCGGCCAGACATCACGAGGCGGCTCCTCTCCCGGCGGGAACTGATCCGGGCCGGGGGCTTGGGGGCGCTCGGCCTCGGTCTGCCGACCCTCAAGCGCGTTCGGGCCGCCGCATCGGGCCAACCCCGGGCAAACTCCTGCCTGATCATCTTCCTCTCCGGCGGGCCGCCGCAGCACGAGACATTCGACCCCAAGCCGGCGGCGCCAATCGAGATCCGCGGGCCGTTCCTCCCGATTGGCACGAGTGTCCCGGGGGTCCATTTCAGCGAGCTGCTCCCGCTTTCGGCCGCCCGCGCCGATCGGATGTGCGTCATCCGCTCGATGACGACCGGCATCCATTCCCACTCCACCAGCGGCGCCTTCATGCTCACCGGCCACGAGCCGACGAGCGTGGCGGAGAGCGTGCCCCCCAGCGCCCAGGACTGGCCGAGCCTCGCCGGCGCCGTCGGTGCCCTCCGGGCCTCGGAGCGGTCGCCGCTGGATGCGGTGATCCTCCCCGAACCGATCTTCAACAATCCGGCGATTCCCTGGCCGGGGCAAAATGGCGGCTTCATGGGGGCGGCTTGGCATCCACACATTCTTCGCTGTGATCCTTCGCGGGAGAGGATCGAGATCGAGGGGCTGACGGCGACCGCAGGGATCACGGAGCTGCGACTCGACGACCGCCGGGATCTCCTTGGCCAACTCGACCGGCGCTTCCACCGCCTCCAACGGAGCGCGGGCATGGCGGAGCTCGACCGCTTCCAGCAGGAGGCCTTCGACCTCCTCCATGCCGGCGCGACGCGCGAGGCTCTCGAGATCGAGCGCGAGCCGGCGGCCTCCCGCGACCGGTATGGCCGGGGGAAGTTCGGCCAGAGCGTGCTCCTCGGTCGACGGCTGATCGAAGCGGGCGTGAGGCTCGTCCAGGTCAACT
>Ga0209500_10002920_pt1 | contig 11886 bp, 10 predicted proteins | sample S_140212_EF_Meta_FD_187323 | JGI IMG/M metagenome (GOLD analysis project Ga0209500, IMG submission 187323) | Freshwater microbial communities from Lake Simoncouche, Canada to study carbon cycling - S_140212_EF_MetaG (SPAdes) (version 2) | ecosystem: Environmental > Aquatic > Freshwater > Lake ...
CGGTAACCCCGCCGCCGCCGCCGCCGCCGGCTGCAATGCCTGCGCCGCCGCCGCCGGCCCCAGTGCCACCCCCTCCGGGTATTGCCCCCGGTTCGACGCAGGACTTCGTGGTCAATATCGGCGACCGTATCTATTTTGATTTCGACGCCTATGACCTGCGCGCCGATGCCCAGCCTGTGCTTGCCAATCAGGCCATCTGGCTGGTGCGCTACACCAATGTGAAGGTGCGAATAGAAGGCAATGCCGACGAGCGCGGCACCCGTGAATACAACCTGGCCTTAGGTGCGCGCCGTGCCAATTCTGTGCGCGACTTCCTGGTCTCTCATGGTGTCGCGGCCAATCGCATCGAGACCATTTCCTTTGGCAAGGAACGGCCGATCGCTGAGAGCTCTGACGAGGCGTCCTGGGCGCAGAACCGCAATGTCCATACCGCCATCACCGAGGGTGCCCGTTAAGGGCCTGCTGGGTCAGGCTCGATTTGGAGAAGGGACCGCGCGCGGTCCCTTCTTTGCATACGGTGGCCCCGCAGCCCTATTCTAGCCGCGCAAACCGACGAGTGTTCCGAACATGATGAGCCGTTCCGCCCTCGCCAAGATAATCGCCGCCGCCCTTGCTGGCATGACGCTGGCGGCGGCCGGACAGGGCCTGGCCCAGACCCCGATCGACAGCGATCCGCTCGATGATCGCTCCAAGCGTCGGCTCGACAATATGGAGAAGGTGGTGCGTGAACTACGCAGCATCGTTTACCAGGGGCGTAGCACCGGAAAGCCCATCGTTATCCAGTCTGCCGAGACTGATTCCGTGGTCGAGATCCTGAAGACCCACGTCGATGACCTCGAACAGTCGCTCAAGCGGATGACGGCCGATAACGAGACCCAGCTTCGCGATCTCGACCAGGCGCGCAAGGACCTGGCCGCCGCCCTAAACCATGAGGCCGCCCTCGAAGCCCGGCTTGGCGCACTCGAAGGCAAGGTCGCCACAGCCTTGGCCCCGCCCCCCGCCGAACAGCCGGCGGCTCCACCTACCGCTGCCTTGCCTTCGCCTGCGGCGGCTCCCGCCGTGACGCCGGCGGCGGCCTTTGCTGCGGCCAACAAACAGCTTCTCGATGGCGACTATCCCCATGCCGAAAGCGCCTTCGCCGATTTCGTGCAGCGATATCCTACGGACCCTCGCGCAGCTGAAGCCAACTATCATCTGGGACAGACCCTGACCGTACGCGCGAATACTGCCGATGCCGCCGGTGCCTATCTCTCGGCAATCCGCGGCTATCCGAAGACGGTCTGGGCGCCAGATGCCATGTTACAGCTGTCCCGTGCCCTGCTTACGCTTGGTGACCAAGCCAATGCCTGCAAGGTGCTGGACGACCTGAATAAGCGCTATCCGATGGCGCCACCGCCGGTGCAGTCCCGCGCGGCCACAACCCGGGCCCAGGCCAAGTGCGTACCCTGATCGAAGCGGTCGAGGCGATCCTGGACCGGCGGCTGGCGTCGCGCACTGATGCCCCGTTTGCGGTCGCCTTTTCGGGCGGCGGCGACAGCCTCGCCTTATTGATACTGGCGCTCGAATGGGCCGGTCGGCATGACCGGCGCGTCCTGGCCCTAGTGCTCGATCACGGCCTAAACCCTGACAGCTCAGCTTGGACCCGCTTTGCCGCCGAGGCCGCTGCTCGGCTTGGAGCGCAGGTCCAAACCCTTTCCTGGGATGGCCCCAAACCCGAAACGGGCCTGCCAGCCGCCGCCCGTGCCGCGCGTCATGCCGTCTTGGCGCAGGCTGCGAGAGCGTCGGGTGCGTCTGTATTGCTGATGGGCCATACGGCTGACGACCGCCTTGAGGCTGAACACATGCGCGCCGAAGGCTCCAGCGTCCCTGATCCCAAGACATGGGCCCCATCCCCGGCGTGGCCTCAGGGACGCGGCGTATCTGTGCTGCGGCCCTTGATAAACATCCGGCGAGACGCATTGCGCGATTTTCTGCGGGCGCGCGGCGAGCGCTGGCTCGATGACCCGACCAACGACGATCCGCGCTTCGCCCGTGCCCGGGCTCGGGTCGCTTTGGCGGACCAGGAGCCTGCGCCCGCCCCGGCCGACGTCGCAGAACCCGTAGCGATTGAGGGCTGGCGAGAATCCTTTGGCGCCCTAGAGGCCGAAGGCGAGGTTGGTCCAGCCGCTCTGGCGGCGGCTTGCCTTTGCGCCGCCGGAACCACCCGCCCTCCGGCGGCAACCCAGATCGCTCGGGTGATGGCCCTGATGGAACGGGGTGAAGGCTTCGCTGCCACCCTGGCCGGTGCCCGCGTGGCGCGGCGAGGCGGCCGCCTCAGCATTACCCGCGAGACCGGGCGGCTGCCGATAGAGTCCCTGGCTATAGCTGAAGGCGAAACCTTGGTCTGGGATGGCCGCTTTGAACTGAAGGCTGCGGGGCCAAATCTTACGGTCCGCGTGCTCGGTGGGCTGGCGTCCCACCTGCCCAAGTCCCAGCGGGAAGCGCTTAGCGAGGTTCCCATCGCCGCTCGCCCAAGCCTGCCTGTACTGATCAGCCCCGACGGCGAGGTGTCTTGCCCTGTTCTTGCAGGGGGCTCGCCGGGTGCCACGGCGGTATCTCTGGTTATGGCGCGGTTTGCCGCCGCCTGCGGCCAAGTGGACTTTGAACCATCATAAAATAGCTGCGCGTGGCGAAAGTCGTCCAAGCGTCCTATCTTGGGATCAACACGCGCGACCCAACGAAAGCCTGTACCGGAATGAACCTTCGAAACTTGGCCATCTGGGCTGTCCTGATTGTGGTCGGGATCGGCGTCTATAGCGTCGTCACTCAGAGTGGCAGCCCCGGCGGACCCACGCCAGACATCAGCTACAGCCAGCTGATGCAGCGCATCGATTCCGGCAACATCAAGAGCGCGACCTTCCTGGGTCCGCGCGTCGAGGCGCGCGGTGCTGACGGCAAGACCGTTACCTCGACCACGCCGACCAATTCCGACGACCTGGTACGGCGGTTGGAAGCGCATGGTGCCGATATCAATTTCAAGACCCCGGGCGGCCTGTCGCTGGTCGGGATTATCGTCAACATGCTGCCGATCCTGCTGCTGATCGGGGTGTGGATCTTCTTCATGCGCCAGATGCAGGGTGGGGCCAAAGGGGCCATGGGCTTTGGAAAATCCAAGGCTCGGCTGCTAACGGAGAACAAGAACCGCATCACCTTTGAGGACGTCGCCGGTGTCGATGAGGCGAAGGAAGAACTGCAGGAGATTGTCGACTTCCTGAAAGACCCGGCCAAGTTCCAACGCCTAGGCGGCAAGATTCCCAAGGGCGCCTTGCTGATTGGCCCTCCCGGCACCGGTAAGACCCTGATCGCCCGCGCCGTGGCAGGCGAGGCGGGCGTGCCCTTCTTTACGATCAGCGGCTCGGATTTCGTGGAAATGTTCGTTGGCGTCGGTGCGAGCCGGGTGCGCGACATGTTTGAACAGGCCAAGAAAAACGCCCCCTGCATCATCTTCATCGATGAAATAGACGCGGTCGGCCGCCATCGCGGGGCGGGCCTGGGCGGCGGTAATGATGAGCGCGAACAGACCCTCAACCAGCTTCTGGTTGAGATGGACGGCTTTGAGTCGAATGAAGGCATCATTTTGATCGCCGCGACCAACCGTCCCGATGTGCTGGACCCGGCGCTGCTGCGTCCCGGCCGCTTCGACCGCCAGGTGGTTGTGCCCAATCCCGACGTGACCGGTCGCGAAAAGATCTTGCGAGTGCACATGCGCAATGTGCCGCTGAGCGCTGACGTGGACGTGCGAACCCTGGCACGCGGCACGCCCGGATTCTCGGGTGCCGACCTGGCTAATCTGGTCAATGAGGCTGCCTTGACCGCCGCGCGTCGCGACCGTCGCATGGTGACCATGCATGACTTCGAATACGCCAAGGACAAGGTCATGATGGGGGCCGAGCGCCGCTCCATGGCCATGAACGAGGAAGAGAAGACCCTCACCGCCTATCACGAGGGCGGCCACGCGATCGTGGCCATGAACGTTCCCTCGACCGACCCCGTCCACAAGGCGACCATCGTGCCGCGCGGCCGGGCTTTGGGGATGGTGATGCAGTTGCCGGAAGGCGACCGCTATTCGCTTAAGTATCAGCAGATGACCTCTCGCCTGGCCATCATGATGGGCGGCCGCATGGCTGAGGAGCTGATTTTCGGCAAGGAGAACATCACATCCGGCGCAAGCAGCGATATCAAGGCCGCGACCGATCTTGCTCGCAACATGGTGACCCGCTGGGGCTATTCCGACGTGGTTGGCCAGGTGGCCTATGGCGACAACCAGGATGAAGTCTTCCTGGGCCATTCGGTGGCGCGGACCCAGAACGTATCTGAAGAAACGGCCCGCAAGATCGATTCCGAAGTGCGCCGTCTGGTCGATTGCGGGCTGGTCGATGCGCGGCGGATTCTGACCGAGAAGATCGACGACCTGCACACCCTGGCCAAGGCTTTGCTTGAGTATGAAACCCTCTCGGGTGACGAGATCACCGGCGTGCTCAAGGGCATTAAGCCCGTACGTGAAGAGGCCGAGGCCAAGCTGGCGGCCCCCGCAATGGCTGTGCCGGTCAGCACCCGCACTGATTCCGAACCGGCGTAGCGCCGCGCTAGCGGCCGTGAGAGGCTCGATCCTTGCAACCCGGGGACTTGGTATGAAGACGATCATCGTTGCAGTGCTCGCCGCCGTGCTGGTGGCGGCTTTACCGGCTGGGGCCCAAACGCCGCTGGGGCCCAAACTTATCGACCCTGGCGGCATGACCGGGCCGGAGGTGGCCGCCTGGCTGCAGGGGCGGGGCTTTGAGTCTATCCTCGGCAAGACCAACCAGGGCGGCCCTAAGGTCGACAGCGTCAGGAGCGGCGCGAAATTCCAGGTCTATCTTTACGACTGCGAGGGCGACCGCTGTCAGTCGGTCCAGTTCTCGGCCTTCTTCGATCTGAAGGACGGATTGACTGGGCCCGTGGCCAACCAATGGAATAAAAACAATCGCTATCTGAAGGCCTATCTCAACGAGGATGGCGACCCCTACGTCCAATACGATGTGAATGTGAATCGCGGGCGGACCTACTCTGGCCTTGATGACGATTTTGACGTCTGGGCCGATACACTGCCAACCTTCATCAAATACATCGGCTGGTGAGCGGGCTGTGGCCATCACAAGCTCATGCTGACTCAGGTCTTGCCCCCGCTGGGTGCCGCCAGCGAAGGCTGGGCTAGGTCTTCGCCGAGTCCAGAATCCATGCGCCGTCCCCTGGTGATGGGGATCGTCAACCTGACGCCCGACAGCTTTTCCGATGGCGGTCGTTTCCTGGTGCCCCGCCAAGCTCTGGACCATGCGCGAAGGCTGATAGCCGAGGGCGCAGACATCCTCGATCTGGGTGCCGAATCCACGCGGCCGGGTGCGGCGCCCGTCTCACAGCAGACCGAGCTGGAGCGTCTGCTGCCCCTGATCGAGGCTATCCGCCAGGACAGCGCTATTGCGATCAGCGTCGATACGATGAAGCCGGCGGTGGCCCAGGCCGCCATGGCCGCCGGGGCCACGACCTGGAATGACGTCACCGCTCTGGGGCATGACCCACTTTCCCTGGCCACGGCGGCAAGCCTGGGATGCAATGTCGTGCTGATGCATATGCGGGGTGAGCCGCGCACCATGCAGGACGACCCGCGATACGACGACGTAGCTGCGGAGGTCGAGGCCTACCTGTTACAGCGGGCCCTGGCAGCACAGCAGGCTGGCGTTGCGCCCGACCGCATCTGGCTCGATCCGGGCCTGGGCTTTGGGAAGACCACCGATCACAATATGGCCCTGATTGCTGGCCTGCCGCGCCTGGCCTCTCACGGCTATCGCGTCCTCTTGGGGGCTAGCCGAAAACGCTTCATTGCCGCCCTGTATCCGCCTGCTGTCGAACCCGCAGACCGGCTTGCCGGATCGCTCGCTGTTGCCCTGGCGGGCGCCCGCGCCGGGGTCGCCGTCGTGCGCGCGCACGACGTTGCGGCCACCATACAGGCCCTGGACGTGGACGCGGCGATCCGCCAAGTCTGAGCCATGACCGTCTCCGTCCACCCCGCCGTCGCCGCTGACATTACCCACACGCTGTTTTCGCCCGTGCCGCGCAGTGGCTGCACCCTCGCTGAATGCAGGCTGGAGGAGGGTGGGGCCACCGTGGCGGGCTCGTGAAAGGGCGCGTGCTGATTATCGCCGGGTCAGACAGCGGCGGCGGCGCTGGCATCCAGGCCGACATCAAGACCGTCACCATGTTGGGTGGCTATGCGGCAACGGCCATCACCGCCATCACGGTGCAAAATACCTTGGGCGTGACGGGTGTGGTCCCGATCGATCCGTCCGTCGTCGAGGCCCAGGGGCGGGCCGTGCTGGATGACATCGGAGCCGACGCCATCAAGACCGGCATGCTGGGCGACACGGCCATGGTGGCCGCCGTGGCTGAGTTGATCGACCATGCGGGGCGGGTTCCTACAGTGATTGATCCGGTGATGGTTGCCAAGGGCGGCGCATCCCTCTTGGCAGATGAGGCGATCGAGGCCGTGATCAATCTTCTGATTCCTCGCGCCGGCCTGCTGACGCCGAATGCGCCGGAGGCCACGGCGCTCACCGGTATGGCCATCGATAGCCTGGAGGGTTTGCGAGCCGCCGGTCGGGCCTTGATGGCCATGGGCGCTAAGGCCGTGCTGATGAAGGGAGCCCACCTGGAGGGCGACACGGTCACTGACGTGTTGCTGTCGAGCGAGGGCGAGCGAATCTTTGCTGCACCCCGCTTGCAGAGCCGCCACACCCACGGCACGGGCTGCACTTTGGCGAGCGCCTGCGCGACGGGTTTGGCCCAGGGCCTTTCGATGGAACACAGCGTCGAGCGGGCCATCGATTATGTCCGCACGGCCATCGCCCGAGCGCCGGGTCTAGGGGGCGGCCACGGTCCGCTCGATCACGGCTGGCCACTGCGATGAGCATGAGCGACGCGGCCCGCGTCGAGACCCTGCTGCGCGCAAGCCCGCGTCTGATGACGGTTCTGCAAACGGCGCGCGACCTAGCCCTGAACGACTGGCTGATTTTTTCCGGGGCGATCTACCAGACGGTTTGGAATGTGCGTAGCGGCCGTGACCCAGACTACGGCCTGAAGGACTACGACCTGGGCTATTTCGATCCCGATACCGGCTGGGACGCCGAAGATGCAGTGATTGCTCGGGTGCGCCAGGCTTTTGCGTCCCCGCTCGACGAGCAGGTCGAGGTCAGAAACCAGGCCCGCGTGCACCTGTGGTTCGAGGGCAAGCTCGGCGACCCTATGCGCCGTTAGGAGGCACGGCCGAGGCCCTTACCCGGTTTGTCAGCCCAACCTTCGCCGTCGGCGCGCGGCTAGAGGCCGACGGGAGCATGACCTTGGCGGCTCCGTTTGGTTTTGAAGATGTGCTGGCCATGCATATCCGGCCCAATCCGCTACGGCCGGAAGGCACGGGGTTTGCGCGCGCGGCCGCCAGTGCGCTGGCCTGAGGTCACCATTTCGCGCTGACGCAGGCCCTCCCTTGCACGGCCTTGGGAACACAGGACGTGGGACATGACCATTCTGTGCCGAAGCGGAACATGAACGCGCAGCCGTTGTGCGGTGCGAAAAAATTTCACTTGCGCGCAGCTGCGAAAAGACGTCATTGCGCCCCGGGCCACGCCCTCCCAACGGGGCGCAGTCCATCTGTAAGGATGGGAGACACCACAGATGACGATACTCGCCAAACCGGCGATGCGCCCCGCGCACCCCGAGTTTTCTTCCGGACCCTGCGCCAAGCGCCCCGGCTGGTCCCCCGAAAATCTAAGTCATGCGGTTCTGGGCCGCTCGCACCGTTCAAAGCCGGGCAAGGCGCGCCTCAAGGCCGCTCTCGACCAGACACGCTCTGTGTTGCAGGTTCCGGCCGATTACCTGATCGGCATCATGCCTGGTTCCGACACCGGTGCCGTGGAAGCGGCCATGTGGTCGATGCTGGGTCCCAAGCCCGTGCAACTGCTGGCCTTCGAGTCTTTCGGCAAAGATTGGGTCACTGACGTGGTGAAGCAACTCAAGCTGAAAGACGTCGAAGTGCTCGACGCGCCCTACGGCCAGCTGCCCGACACATCTAAGGTCCGCCCCGACGCCGACCTGGTGTTTACCTGGAACGGCACGACCAGCGGCGTGCGCGTGCCCAACGCCGCCTTCATCAGCGATGACCGCGAAGGCATCACTATATGCGACGCCACCAGCGCCTGCTTTGCCCAAGACCTAAACTGGTCCAAGCTCGATGTGGTGACCTTCTCTTGGCAGAAGGCGCTAGGCGGGGAGGCCGCTCATGGCGTGCTGATCCTGTCGCCGCGCGCGGTGGCCCGCCTGGAAAGCTATGTGCCGGCCTGGCCGATGCCCAAGCTGTTCCGCATGACCAAGGCCGGCAAGGTGTCTTTGGACATCTTCGAAGGTGCCACGATCAACACACCGTCCATGCTGGCGGTGGAAGACTATCTCGATGCTCTGCGTTGGGCTGCCGGTATCGGTGGGCTGGATGAGCTGATCCGCCGCGCCGACCGCAATGTCGACGTCCTGGCCAAGTGGGTCGCCAAGACCGACTGGGTCGAGTTCCTGGCCGCCAGCGTGGATATCCGCTCCAACACCTCGGTTTGCTTGCAGGTGGTCGATCCGCGCGTCACCGCCCTGTCTGATGGCGCTCAGGCTGACTTCGCCAAGACATTGGCCTCGCTGCTTGAGAAGGAAGGCGCGGCGCTTGACGTTGGCGGCTACCGCGACGCCCCTCCAGGCCTGCGCATCTGGTGCGGCGCGACGGTAGAGGCGTCTGATATCGACGCCCTGACGCCATGGCTCGACTGGGCCTTCCAGCAGGTCGTTGCCGACCTGGCTGCCGCCTAACTCAACTTTTCTTCGTCATACCGGCCGCAGCTGTCGTTTGTCGGCATCTGGGTCTCGGATCGATCCTTCAAGTCGCGCGGGATGACGGCACACGCTCAAAGGAAAACGCAAATGTCTGCTCCCAAGGTCCTTATTGCTGACAAGCTCAGCCCCGCCGCCGTCGCCATCTTCACCACACGCGGCATCGCTTTCGACATCAAGGTCGGCCTGACCAAGGACGAACTGATCGCTGTGGCTGGCGACTACGACGCCTTCGCCATCCGCTCCGGGGCCAAGATCGACAAGGATGTCATCGCTGCGGCGACCAGGCTGAAGGTCATCGCCCGCGCCGGCATCGGCGTCGACAACGTCGATATCCCGGCCGCCACCGCCAAGGGGATCATCGTCATGAACACCCCGTTCGGCAATTCCATCACCACCGCCGAGCACGCCATCGCCATGATGTTCGCCCTGGCCCGGCAATTGCCGGCGGCCGACGCCAGCACCCAGGCCGGCAAGTGGGAAAAGAATCGCTTCATGGGCGTGGAATTGACCGGCAAGACCCTGGGCCTGATCGGTGCCGGCAACATCGGCTCGATCGTCGCCGACCGCGCCAACGGCCTGCGTATAAAGGTCATCGCCTTTGACCCGTTCCTGTCGCATGACCGCGCGGTGGAGATGGGCGTTGAGAAAGTCGAACTCGACGAGTTGCTGGGCCGCGCCGACCTGATCACCTTGCACACCCCGCTCACGGACAAGACCCGCAATATCCTGTCGGAAGAGAACCTCAAGAAGACCAAGAAGGGCGTGCTGATTGTGAACTGCGCGCGCGGCGGTCTGGTCGATGAAGTCGCCCTGCGCCGACTGCTCGACCAAGGCCATATCGGTGGTGCCGGGTTCGACGTGTTCACGTCCGAGCCGGCCAAGGAAAACCCGCTGTTCGGGTCCGATAAGGTGGTGGCCACCCCGCACCTGGGTGCCGCGACGGCCGAGGCGCAGGAGAACGTCGCCCTGCAGGTTGCCGAACAGATCAGTGACTACCTGCTGACCGGTGCTGTGACCAATGCCCTGAACAGCCCCTCGGTCAACGCCGAGGAAGCCCCGCGTCTGAAGCCTTATGTCGCCCTGGCCGACAAGCTGGGCACCCTGGCCGGACTGATGGTCGACTTTGGCGTTAAGGCCATCGACATCGCCTATGAGGGCGAAGCCTCCAAGCTCAACACCAAGCCGCTGACCGCTGCCGCCCTGGCCGGCGTGCTGCGGCCAATGCTGGCCGAGATCAATATGGTCAGCGCCCCCGCCGTGGCCAAGGTGCGCGGCATCACCGTCTCTGAGAGCCGTCAGGACGATAGCCCGATCTACGAGAGCCTGATGCGTATCACCGTCACGACCGAGAAGGGTGTGCGCGCCTTTGCCGGTATCGTGGTGGGCGGTGCGCCGCGCATCGTCGAGGTTAAGGGCATGGAGCTGGATGCGGCCTTCTCGCCGTCGATGCTCTATGTGAACAACCTCGATAAGCCGGGCTTTATCGGTGCCCTGGGTGCCCTGTTGGGCGAGGCCGGTGTCAATATCGCCACCTTCAATCTGGGCCGCCAATCGGCCGGCGAAGACGCCATCGCCCTGGTCGGGGTGGATCAGGCCGCGGATGAGGCCCTGGTGGCTAAGATTGCCGCTCTGCCGCACGTCAAGGAAGTGCGCGCGCTGAGCTTCTAGGCGCAGCCCTACCCCAGATACGGACGTGATCCGGGAGAGTCTGATTGACTCTCCCGGATTCAACTATGGAACAAAAGAAGAACAATTCTTAACGCTGGGAACACCACCATGCCGGGCGCATTGGGACTGCTCTTACGTTTTGTCCGCGGTCCCCACTAGGAATTGTCACTGCTAAACCCTTGCGGAGCCCGGTGGGCGGGGCTTTACGGGCAAAAATCAGGTTTCCCAATCCTGCAGCGATTGGGAAACCGATTGGGAAACCAGCGAAATAGGGAGGCCGACGCTCAAAGCTGCGAGGCTGGCAATCGGCGTTCAATCGAGCGCTCGGCAAGGCGGCAGATGCCCTGCCCGCTGATCGATAGTCGGCATTGCGCGGCGGGTTCAACTGATCGCCGCAACACACTCGGCGAACTTCTCCGCAGGGGTTGGATAGAGCAAGGTCTTTCTTGGCCGTTCGTTCAGCTGCCTGGCTATGGCGCTGAGCTTGGACTGAGCTCTCCGCCGAGATGGCGCCGCCAAACGCCTCGACCAAGCCTCGCGCCACCGATAGACTGAGGCCAACACTGCCTTCCCGGCCTCGCCTGTCGCTCTTTCCTCGGAAGAGTTTGTCGAAAACGTGGGGGAGATCATCCGGCCGAATGGCTGAGCCTTCGTCAGTGACGCTCATTGCGACGTGTCCTTCCTCAGGCCAAATGTCGGCCCAGATTGTCGAGCCGTGGGGGCTAAGCGCGGCGGCGTTCTCCAACACGTTGATTAGGGCTTGCTCGAGCAAGACGGGGTCAACGTCCACCGACATTCCACTAGCTTTGAAGCACCGGACAATTCGCTGCTCAGGCGCCGGCGCATGTGCTCCAAGGCCGATGACATCGGCTCGGACGGATCGACGAGCGCGGACCTTAAGTTGAGAGCTCCGGATTCCAAACGAGTCATTTTCAGGAGGTTCGCGACATAGCGGTTAAGCCGCTCGCCCTCGTCCTGTATCACCTCTGTCAGTTCCCGCCGGGTCGCCCCATCGAAGTGGCGGCCAAGGACATCGGCACCCGCAATGGCCGCAAACTTGCCGTCGCCGGTCTGGTGCTGGTGCGTCAGCGACCCGGTGCGGCCAAGGGCGTGGTGTTCTTGACCCTGGAGGACGAGACCGGCTCAGCCAATATCGTGGTCTGGAAAGATCTGTTCGAGGCCAACCGGTGCCTGGTGATGACTGCTTCCCTACTGGTCGTGCATGGCAAGCTGCAGCACGCCGAGGGCGTCACGCACCTCGTCGCGCAAGGGTTCGAGGAT
>Ga0209500_10002925_pt1 | contig 11873 bp, 14 predicted proteins | sample S_140212_EF_Meta_FD_187323 | JGI IMG/M metagenome (GOLD analysis project Ga0209500, IMG submission 187323) | Freshwater microbial communities from Lake Simoncouche, Canada to study carbon cycling - S_140212_EF_MetaG (SPAdes) (version 2) | ecosystem: Environmental > Aquatic > Freshwater > Lake ...
TCTGCAACTAATATTTCAACTGGTAATTTATCTGCAACTAATATTTCAACTGGTAATTTATCTGCAACTAATATTTCAACTGGTAATTTAAGTTCGAGTAATGCGTATATTACTAGTATAACTACAAATACAATAACACCTGGGGGTAGTTATTCTTTACCAGTAGGAATTGGGTCTGGGGGTTCAGGTGGGGGTAGTGTTAGTACTACAGGGGGTACTAGAATTGGTCAATTCGTAACATTTACACCTGCAACACAAATAACTTCCTCATTCGTGTATAATAATGCACCATTAGGTTCATTTATTTCTTGCCCCCCTGGAGTTTTCTTTCTTTCACTCAAGATATTGGTAACTAGTACTACAGGATATATATTGACCCCAAACATTTTTTTTCAAGGGGGTAATGTTGTGTCTACTACTCCTGATACTTATACTAATTTATTTAAATACAGTATAACTAATTATTTATATCCTTTTAAAAGTTGTACGTATCAACTTAGTATTCCAATAGTTATAACAGCATCGTGTATTTTTACAATATCCATTACAATGGCAACACAAGCATCAGGTAATGTTATATCTATAACTATGCCATTACAATCTGATGTGTCTCTTGTAAGAATAGCATGAATAAGTTAAAACTCACCCCCAAAAAGTATCCAATAATTATAAATGTCAGTATCTATAATTATTCCCACCTATAACCGAAAAAAGTTTGAAAGACTCATAGAATACAACATCAATTGCCAAGATTACCCCAATATTTTAGAAGTAGTTATCGCCGATGATGGCGACGCCGACCAAAATTTAGAATTAAAAATTAAATACCCCATCAAATACATTAAATGTGGTCGTATGAAAATAGGAGAGAAACGCAACCTTTTAGTCAGTCAATCCAAAGGCGATTACATTGCTCACATGGACACCGATGACATCTATTTTTCAACCTATATTTCCTATACAATGTCCGTTTTAGAGAAAACGAAAAAGGATGTAGCAGGCACCGCCGATATGGTTTTTATTTTCGCAAACGGTAAGCAGGGCGGGATGAGGAACCCTTATTTAAGTATGGCAAACGAAGCCACTCTCATTTATAAAAAAACATTCTGGCAACAATTAGGATTTAGCGAACAACAGAGTAGCGAGGGCATCCAATTTTTAGTAGGGCGTCACTGGCAAATCGCACACACTGACATTAAAAAACAAATGATTTGTATATGTCATTCATCCAACACGGTAGATAAAGAACCGTGGAGAGATTATAATGTAGAAGGTTTCCCCACCTTTGACGAACATAAAAAAATATTAGAAACAATTTCGTTGTAATTTTGTGAAAATCTTCTCTCTATTATTTAAATGTATATTGTATCCTTTCATTCCATTTTCAATGAAAATGCCAATATATTGGCGCATCGTCTCGGCATTCCTTTTGTTCAAAATATGAATGTTAAGGAGAATGATATTATTATTGTTTTCGGTGCTCACGAATGTGCCGACCAATTATTAGACCTACAAAATAAATTGAATATTGAATATATTATTATTCAAACCGAGCAATACAATAGCAAAGTATTTGACAACAAATATTATTTTGAATTAATGACGCGAAACTCGGCGCTTGATTGGAGCAAGGAAAACATTCGCCGTCTTAAAAAACAGTTCCCGACTCCGTTTTATTCAGTATATTATTACGATTGTTTTATGCCCGATGCAACGCCCGAGTTCAACAGTCGCCCCATAGACTTCTTCTTTTGTGGTTCAAAAAATGCCGAGCGAGAGTTAATATTGAACGATTTTAAGGAAAAAACCCCCGATTGTAATATAGAGTTTGATTTGAGTTATTCTTATACGAATCCGCTTGAGCTAAATGAAAAACTGAAGAAGGTTAAATATGTAATTAATTTGCCCTTTTACAGAGATAATTCTTTAGAGACACAACGTATTAATAAGGCGCTATCGATGGGTTGTAGTGTAGTAAGTCTTCCGAGTGGCGACAAAGATATGAACGACCAATATAAGGATTTCGTGTATTTTGTGCCGAGATTGACTGACTTCTCTCTTTTAATTGAGAAACCACCAAAAAAATCATATTTACAATTAATGGAACAGTTCGGCGCATATCAAATACAATCCAATCTTGAAGGATTAAAATACGCTGAAAAAAAATTGAATGAAAAACTTGAGCAAAAGAAATTAACACAAAATGTCAGCGATCCACCGATTCAAGTTCTCCTCTGAATTAAATGAGGAAATTCAAGCATTCTCAACCAAACATATGTTTGACAATGCAGAGACTCTAATTGAAAATTTTGAGGAATGGTACGCGAAATTGTCCGACCTAATCCAAACAGAACACGAATTTCTTACGCGCCATCAATATGAAATGCCAATCAAACAAAAGGTATTCAAAAGTATTAAATATTATTATGTGAAAAAGTTTAAGGAAAATGAAAAGTGCGACCCAAAAAAGAGGACAACTTTTATTCGGATTCCGCAAGAAGTTATGGATAGTATTAAAGAGGACCTCGTATATCAGTTTAATAAGAATGTCGCTTTTAAACCTTCCGAGACATATGAGGCCTTTAAAAAGGAGGACAACCCTTTAATTAAAAAGAGTTATAAGAATCAATACTATCAAATGAAAAATAAATTGTATATCAATAATGTAAATGGTAAAGAGTAAGTTTTTAAGTTCGGGCGTATATGGGTGCGTGTATTATCCGGCATATACGTGTAATGGAACCGAACCTGCTAAAAAAACAGCAACCGTGTCTAAAATAGTAAAGCACGAATTTACTACAAAAACGGAAATCGCAATCGGACGTATATTAAAAAATGAAAAAGATAATTTTATATTAGTATTAAATAATTGTTTAATCAATAAAATCAATTTACAAAAGTCGGCAATGACTCGGCAATGTAAACTTTTTGATAAAGACGCGCAATTGACTAAACAATATGAAATATTATATTCTACTTATATTAAAGCGGAAGAATTAGATACATATTTAAATACAACTACATCAAAAATAAATATAATAAAAACATATTTGTTGATATGTAAACGAATTGAAACAATGCTAAAATATGGAATTATTCATCACGACTTACATTTTGGAAACATTTTATATAATAAAACAAATTTATATGTAATTGATTTCGGATTATCATTAATTCAACCTGAGTTTATTAAAAATGGTAAACCCAATTATTCGTATTTAAAAAAAGCAATTTTTAATTATTCGCCCAAATGGAAATTTTGGTCACTAGAATATCATTTTTTATGTTATTTGATACATGAAGGAGATATATTAACAAAGGCGGTTATAGAAAATACTATAAATATATATTTATCAAATCATACTATAATTAATGGATTAGGTGAACAATTCGCCTATATGTTTAAATATCAAGCAATAAAATATTTTAATTCATTTATTGGTCTTGATAAAGATACAGTTGTTATTGAATTATTAAATACTTATAAAACGTGGGATTTTTATAAAATAGCGTTGCATTATCTGGATATTTATAAAAATATTAATATGGATACAGAAGCATTTTTTATGTTATTATTATTGTTTATACACCCTGTGCCAAGTTTCAGACCTGTAGTTTCTGAGGTTTCGCGTTTTAATGATACTTTAATGTCATCTTATAGAATAGATGTAGACCAATCTCATATTCATTTTTCTAAACAATTATCAAAAAGTTTAAAACAGGGTGTGACCGCGGACCGCATTTAATGGCGTTTTATGGTGCACCTGATAAATGAACGCAACGCCTTCATAAAGTTCTTTTTTGTGCGTTTTTGTATTTTTAAAAAAGACTTCATATAAAATTGAATTAAAAAAAATACTATAAATAATAGATATCTAACGACAAAATGGGAAAGAATGTTGCAGGCGGAAACCACAAACACAATAAGCGCGCCGGTTCCACAAGTCACAATAAGGTTCGTGTATCTGAATGTGAAGAAGAGGTATACGGCATTATTAATAAGATGCTCGGGAACGGACAATGCCACGTTAAATGTAATGACGATGTAATGCGTCTGTGTATCATACGCGGGAGTTTTAGAGGTAAGAATAAATCATCTAATATTATAAAAATTGGTTCGTGGGTTTTGGTTGGCGTGCGCGATTGGGAATCTGTCGCGGATGACAAATTGCCGAAATGCGATTTGCTCGAGTCTTATTCAGAATCGGATAAAACAAAACTTTTACAGACTACAACTAATTTTATGATTATGAAAAAGGAAGAGAATGAAATTACAAATACTACAGACGAAATGAGTGAAATTGTTATTGGCGACATCAATTTTGATGAAATCTAAATTATGCGGTAAATAAATTATGCTGGTGTCATATGTTTTAATGTTTTTTTTCTTGGAATATTGTTTGTCTTTTTTGTATTTTTGCCTTTTTCATTTGATAAAAATATGAATGCTGCATTATGGTGCTCAAAATAATCAATTGATTTATTGAATTGAATATCAGATACATTTGTAAATTCATTCATTGTATTTCCATTGTTCATAAAATCTACTAAATCATTGTCAAAATTATAATTGTAAATACCGGTTACATTAAATCTTCTACCGGAATCAGTACGATTTTTTATTATTTCTGTCATCAATGATTCTTTAGTTAAAATACCATTATTAACAGGTATAATAATGCGCTTATAATTTTCGCACGTTTGATTTACAACATATAAAAAATATATATATATGTTTTGAATCTCTATTTTATTAAATTGGTCCTTTAATTTTACAATACTATTCATTATCCCTTCGTCAATTTCATTATCATACGATGAAAAATTCATTATTATTTATTTAGAAATTAATTTAATAGTTGGAACTCATACAATATCGGTCAAGTTAATACTCGGTCAAGTTAACACTCGGTCAAGTTAACCCTCGGTCAAGTTAAAACTCAACCGTTTCTTGTTCCGGGTCATCTTCTGCGTATTCGCTCTCTTCAGTCGAGTAATAACTATCGCTACTGCTATATTCGTCATACACCTCTTCTGGAATATAATTATTATCAAGCATAGAACGAAGTTCGCGTTGTTTATTAATCCGATTATAATAGTCAATCATATTTTTGGATACAACCTGATTATTGCGATTTATGACGTCTTGTTCGCGCTCGTCAGAAGTCAAACTATCTACGATTCCGTTTTGAGTAAGTTTGATTATTCCACGCGCCAGTTCTTCCTTTTTATCAAGCGCGACTTCTTCTAAATTATTAAATAACTTGCTAAAGTCCATCGCTGGTTTTTGCGGAGCAGACTTGGTTTTAACCAATTCAGGGAAATCATTTACCTTTACAGGTGCCTTTACAGGTGCCTTGTCGATTGCCTTTTTGTTGTTGCGAGCGTGAGGAGGAACGTAAGACATTGTTTAATTTAGGTCTAGTTAATTTTGTATATATTTATATAGAGTATTTTTAGATTCAATTTTTTCTAAACTATTTATATGCCTCTAAATATTGAAACTATAATGACTGAAATGAAAAAAGATGAAATAGAATTATTTAATTTATCTAAACCCCAATTAACAACTAAATATAAACATTTGAATGAATTATGCATTTATTCATTATTATTCATAATAGATTTTTTATATAAAAAGGGATATACACTAACTCATATATGTTTAACTGATTTTGCAGTTTACGACCAAGTATTGTTCTTAGTAAAGGACACTCACATTGTTGAATTATATGACGATACATATATATATGAATCTGTGTCAAAAGAGAAAATAGAATTTATCCCAGATGAGATACAATACAAAAATCATAAAACTATATTATATAAATCGGTTGGATTATTTATGTTTTATTTAATTACAAAAAAAATAAGGTCTAAAATATCAAACGCTGAATTAGACGCTTTATATTATAGCAAACCATATTTTTTTATTAAAAACACAATGGATATTGACCCGTGTTTAATTTATTTATAGTATATATATGTCGCTCGCTACAATGAAAAAAAAATCACAAGCGACAAGTTATCGTAATCATTCAGGGGACGGTGGGTTTTCATTAAATAGTTCCAGACGCGTTTCGTCACATAGCGGCGAGGATGCTTACCAATCATTATTTAGAGGGACGGGCAGAAGAGGCGTAGGTATTCCGCCGCAAGGTCCGCAACAAATTAATCAAAGTCATTACGTAAATTCCGACCCCTATAATACACCGCGTCCAACCAATAAAAACAATCGCGCGTTATTAAATCATAAAATGCGTTGGTTAAATGGAGGATACCCAAATAATGTTGTTAAATCTATGGAGAGAATGGATTATGAAACTTATATGGCAAAACTTCACTTGTTTAAAGAAAAACCAGGCATTCCGCGAAGTTGTTTTTTGGATAAAGTCGCTATTTCTAAGGATTTAACATTACCTACTTATGAAACATATCAAAAGACGAAACTACTTGAAAATAATTGCTTGCCATTACAGGCAAAGGATATGCATTATCCTCCCGCGATGCAGTGTAATAGCGGAAATAGTCAGTGTTATAATATGACCTATGAAGAGTTTCTCGCGAGCGTTTCTTGCACGTAATAATGACCTTCGGATGGTTTAGGGTTTATATACGACTTTGGATGTATGCTATAATATACACAATCCAAACAAAATATTATTTTTTTAATTTTATATGTCTGAATTACTTTTAAACAGTCCATGCAGGGCGCCGAATCATTACTTGCCCCCGCCTGTGTTAAACGAGACACATAAAGTGTTGTTTTTTTAAATATCTTCAATATCTTATCTCTCTGTGATTTTCTACAATAGGTTGAATATAATTTATGTAAAACATTTACTTCGGCGTGACAAGTACACGTGGTCGTATCATATTTACACGTATTACACCCAGTCGCAATAATTTTGCCGCCATAAGTTGCGATGCATCCATGTCTATACCTCAACTGTGATTTTTCCGCCTGCGCCAAACATCGTGAATATATATTAAACATTTTATTAGTTAGCATACTAATTAAATGAGTATAATTTTATATTTTTTAATTATATGAATACTAATACTCGTAAACTATTTATAAAACGAAATATAACTAAAAAATCATATACTTATTTTAAAAACAATATTCATAAGTATTTAACCCCAGACGAGTTATCTAAAATAAAAGGTAGAAACGATTTGGACCAATATGCATTTAAATATCCAAAACTTAAAACAAACATTAAAAATAATATTCATAAGAATAAAAAACGAATAAACTATTTTATTAAACAAATAAGAAGTCATTACATTAAAATTAATGAAGTGTCATCAGATATATGGAATCATAGAGAGAAACATGATGACTATTCCAAATACTATATGAATCATAAATGTAAACAACAATCCATATTAGATATCGGTAAATTGGCGAAACATTTTCCCTTTTTTAATATAACAGACTATCAAATTAACCCATCAAATACTTACATATTATTCGGCGTGGATTTTATAGGCAGTCGCGTATATCATTTATTTATTAAATCTCTTTATTCGAATGAAATAAAAGAAATAAAAATCCCCGCTCAACCATTGTCTTCTATGAAAAATATATTTGGTAATACAAATATAACAGATACATTTTTATGGTTAAATGATGATGAAATTTGTTATATTTCTCAAAATAAATATTATAATGAAAGCGCTATTTATGTATATAATGTTAATGAAACCAAATATTTATTAAAAAAAATACCCTATGGTTCGTTTGCGTCCATAAATGTAACAAGCGATAATTATTATTTGGTAATATATATAAGTGATTATAGTAGCGATGAAATATATATTATTGATAATGAAGATAGACTCAAAATAAATGCGCCTATTATACCACACAAAAATGATGTTGCATATCCATTTTTTGACCACATTGACGGTGAATGGGTTATATATGAACGCAATAAAACGAATGATTATTTAAAACGAACGCATGACTTTAAAACATTTCGCATTGATTATCATAATTCTAATCCAAATGAAACAATTAATAATGTCATATATATCGAAGATACCTATATATTTACATTAACACATTTAAATGGTATTAAACTTTTGTCATTAAAATGTGATACTCTTAAAATTCATTATGACGAATCGGTTGGATTTATATGTATAGACGATAAATTTTCAAAATTAAAGGATTTTACATATAAAATTAAATATTTTTTATCAAAACCAACACAACATAAATTAAATGATATTCCACATAATAAACATAATTACTATGAAGAAAAAATATACATAAAAAAGGATTTATACTTTACAGTATTATCTAAACATAAACCGCACTTATCTAAATGTATATTAATAGGTTATGGGTCATATAATATATCTGAGTTTTCCGAATATTTCCCGCATTTTATTGCGATTATCGAAGAAGGGTATACTATAGTAATGTCGCATTTAAAAGGCGGCGGTGAATATGGATTTAAGGGGTATAATGACGGGCGTTTATTTAATAAAAAAAATACATTTATTGACTTTATTGAAATTGCAGATTTTATTGTAAACCACAAAATAACAACCCGTAAAAAATTGGCAATATGGGGGCGAAGTGCAGGTGGGTTATTGATTGCGTCCGTTATTAATATGCGACCCGATTTATGCGAACTCGCTATTTTAGGAGTTCCATTTATTAATGTTATATCTACACTATCAAGTTATAAAACGCCATTAGGCATTGAAAGTCGGTCCGAGTTTGGAAATATAACTAATAATAAAATGGTAGATTATATCAAAAGTTATTCACCCTTGGATAATATACAATATGATTTATTATACCCCCATATATTTATATACGCAAACTTTTACGATACTTTAGTTCCGTATAAAGAATCCATTGAATATTACAACAAAATGAATGAATGCGAAGTCTTTAAAAATAAGGGGCGAGAGATATCATTATTTATTGATGATAAATTCGGACATACACAAGGAAGTTCTATACAAAGTAAGATTGAATCTTTTTCTATTATATTCGACCAGATATTTCGTTATATTTATTAAATTATATATATATATGCCCGGTACAAAATGTTGTAAAAAACCTAAATGCGATACAACCAAAAATAAATGTATTAAAAAAGATTTTATGTTTTCTCCAATGTTTTGGAAATTATTAGCAGTTGCTAATTTTTTAATTATTATTCTTAGAGTAACCTATTTAAATAAGTTTAATTTTGATTTAAAACTCTTATTTTTTTTAATGTGGTTAGAATTACAAATTATAGCATTTTATATTTTATTGATATCTGCAATTTATATATACACTGCAGTATACAAATTATTATTATTAGATTTATCCTTTTTAAAGGCGTTATTTTCAAAACGAATTACAAACCGATTTATGAAATGGTTGACTTTAATTAATACAGATAATATTTCGTTTAGAATGTGGTGTTTAATATGTTTATTAATTATTACATTCTTAATTTCATTTATTGTATCCACCTATCTATTTTTGGTTTTTACATTTGGGTCTATTTTAATTGGTTATACTAAATTTTAAAAACCTTAAAATATTAATACCGTATTTTGATTTCAATTGTTTTAACCACTCCGCTTTTCTTGAACCCAGTTTTTTTATTTTTATATATTCTGCGATTGTAATTGTATCAAGGTCTTTCACTTTTGGTCTAAAATCGTCAATTGATTTATTTAATTTTGGTGCGTTTACTATTTCTGCCAATATTGCTATAGAGTTCCCCTTTTGTTTTTTCAACCAATTATAAAAATCAATTTCGCCGTATTCCCTTTTGTCAAAAGATTCTTCTTTATACACGTGTTTTATCTGATATAAGGGTTCAATATAAAGGGGCGTATATTCAGATAATAATGGATTATTAATATGTTTTTCATTTTTTAAATGAAATAATTGTTTTTCAAAATCTTCGTTTGATTTATAGGTTGCACCTTTAAATTTGATTTGTTCTTTTTTATATTGTGTATAATCCATAATATATAAAATATTATTTTATATTAATGGATACATTAAATATAAATAGTTTATTGTTAAAGTTTATATTAAATAATAAAATATTATTCTTGTGTTATTTATTATTTACAATGTGTGAATACCCAATTCATTATATTTATATTCCAGATTATTATGGTAAAGTTATAAACTCCTTTAAAGATAAGACACACTCATTGTTTGTATATTTTGTTAAAATACTTACCTTATTTTATATATTAGAATGGATATCTAGCGGTATTGTTATGTTAACGGTGTATTATATTATCCCACAATTTACAGAATACGTCACCGGGTGTATATTTGATTTTATCATAGACCATTATGAATTGGATTTTGATAATATACATATGGGCGAAATACTATCTAAACTTATTAAATTACCTACGGTATTATTTGATTATATTGATGTTATTAAAATTGAAATTATGAAAAATTTGTTTGTATTTATGTCCGGATTTATACATTATTATAGTATATCTAAATCATCCTTGGTATTATTCAGCGTGTGTGTAATCATCAATTATATTTATACATATGGTATGTATTTACTATTTAACGATTGCGAATTAAAATCAAACATATATCAGGACAAAATGTATGAGGCGTTAATTGATTGTTTAAATAATATGGCGACAATTTATACTTGTAATCAGACCGAGTATGAAAAGGAACGATTCCATACATCAACGATAGTTGATTATAAAAGGATTATGTATAAAATACGTGAACTTTTTATGAAGGGTAATGTTTTATGGGGGGGTATCATTATTTCAATGTTTATTGGTTTAAATTATGTATTATATAACACATATTTGAAAAAAGAAATTAATACACAACAATTAGTAAGCACATTTATTATTACATATTCTATTATTAGAGTATTTGAACTTGCCGAGAGAAACGCCCATAATATTTCTAGTATTGTTAGTAAAATTAAAGATGCAGAATTATTTTTTAATAATTTATCCAATGTAAATAAAAATATTAAACAAGTAAAAAATACTTTCAAAAATGGCGATATTATAATCAGCAATGTTTATCATAAATACGATAAAAAATATGATTTTGTATTGGATAACATTAATATTCAAATACAAAAGGGCGAAAAAATAGCATTTGTAGGGCAAATTGGAAGTGGCAAATCCACAATGATAAAAATGATTATGGGGTTTCAACCATTGTTATTGGGTAATATTACCATTGCAGGCGTAAGCGTTAATAATATTTCTAATGAAGATATACGAACCCATATATTTTATATACCACAAAAACCCAAATTGTTTAACAGAACTTTATATGAAAACATTATTTATGGATTAAAAAAACCTCCTTCAAAAACTGAAATATTAACCATTTTAGATGATTTAAAATTAGAAGATATTAAAAAAGTATTTGAACCTAAAATGGACGATTTAATGGGCGTTGAAGGCAATAAACTATCTGGTGGTCAAAGGCAAATTGTATGGTTATTGCGGTCATTTTTTCGGAATACACATATAATTATTATGGATGAACCAACGGCGTCGCTTGACCCAGAAAATAAAGAACGCATCGTGCATATAATTAAAAAATTATCAATAGGCAAAACGGTTATTATTGTATCTCACGACGATATCGATGATTCATTCCGTAAAATAGAATTTAAGGCGGGCAAATTGGTATCTTCTAGTTATTTTTAAATATATTATTAATTTAATGTCATTATGTTTAGATTCTTTAAATACTTTACCCGCAGTTGATTTTTCAGGGTCTATATTAAATTTTCGTTTTATTGACATTGACGTTAGTGTAACAATTACTTTGGAGTCTGGCGACTTTTTGTTTATACCTGGATTTACTAATACCGACTCGGTCAATA
>Ga0209500_10002927_pt1 | contig 11871 bp, 12 predicted proteins | sample S_140212_EF_Meta_FD_187323 | JGI IMG/M metagenome (GOLD analysis project Ga0209500, IMG submission 187323) | Freshwater microbial communities from Lake Simoncouche, Canada to study carbon cycling - S_140212_EF_MetaG (SPAdes) (version 2) | ecosystem: Environmental > Aquatic > Freshwater > Lake ...
TTGTCTTTTACAACCTGATACAACATAGAAGACAAATTGATGTTCATACCCGCAACCATTGCATAAATATTTACTTTGTTCTTGTTTGGGTAAATACGTGTACAACGTCCAACAATTTGTAGAAAGAAGTCAGGAGACAAAACTTTATCCATCAATACCACAATTGAAAGCGGTACCAAATCAGTGCCAACACATAGTTGATCATGCGTAATAATAACTACACGTTGATATCCCAACTTGTTAGCATCATTCTTCCACTCTTCAAGAATTTCATCATTGATCTTACCACGGTTCTTTTGATACTTGAATTCAGCAGCAGTCTTATACAAAGCACCTTTAACAGTCTTTGTCATAAGATTCTTAAACATTTCACAACGCTCTTGAGCTGAACAATCAGCATCTCCCTCTGGCAACTTGATAAGTGCAAAGTCTTTTACAGGCAAATCAGATCGAAAGATATAGAACTGATTCTTCTTCTCAGAAACAAGACGACCATTGTGGTCACGACTGTTAATCATCAAGTTCATCATCTCAGTAAGCACGTTTTCATGTAGAAAATTGCCATTGACAACTTCAAACTGCTTGTTTGAGTTAAACTCTTCTGACTCACTGTACATCTGCTTGGTATCCTCAGACAAAACATTTGAGGTAAAATCACAAGAACGAATTTCAATATCTGGAAATGATGCAAAATCAGCATTGCCATTCTTCTTTTCACGAAGTACCCAAAAGATATCACGGCTCAAAATCTGATTCTGAGTGTACTTATCCGAATACTTCTGAAACAAACGAAAAGCAGTGGCAGTCAAATCCAAAGTATATTCAGACTTGATATTAGCAAATACATCACTGGTCTTCTTAGCATCATACTGACTATGACGTTCATCTTGAACCTGAAGCTTGATCTTCAACTTGTTAAGAAAGTTGAACTTCTTACGAAGATTGCCATTGGAAGAATCATCATAACGAATGTTCTGAACAGAGAAAGCCATCAAAATGATGTTGTTCTTGCGCTTTTCTTCAATAAGAGACAACAGTTGTTTCTCAGACTTGTCTAGGTCGTCATCAGTAATAAGATAGATGCTCTTTTCATAACGATAAAGCGCAACTTTAGCTTGTAGATCGATCAACGTATCCACGATAGGAGTGCTGAAAATTGCGATATCCCCCCCGTCACAAATTTGAGCGACCATATGAGGAGTCAACGTAGTTTTACCGCTTCCAGTATAAATGTTGTACAAACACTTCTTGTACTTACGAAGCTTGTCAAGACCTTCTTGGTTATAGTTTTCTTGACTCTTATGAAGATACTGAAATGGCTTCTTGATAGAAACCTCATTCTTAGTATAATCCATCATAATCTTCTTGAACTTAATAAGATCACGTTCAAAATCAAAGTTCTCAATACGCTCAGAGTTGTCTTCGCCATCTTTGCCTGGACAAAAGAATGGATATTCGCTCTTATTGGAACTATGATACAAATTGATCAGATCACGAATCTGATTATCAAACTTGGCTTTTTGAGTGGTGTTGTTCTCAAAGATAAAAAATGCAAGAACTTCGATACGTGTACCCAAAAGATATCGTGATGCAGCAGCATATGATCGTTCGAATGCTTCTGTAACAGTCTTACAATCAACAATGGTGTTTAGTTCTCCAACTTTAGCAACCATCTTGATTCCGCTGTTTCGCCACAAATAAATAATCTTGTGGTTATTTGAAAAAACAGTAGGAATACAACCGTCGCTGGTCAGTGAATAAGTAACTGAATTGGATGTATCAATCATCATATATTTTTATAATAAGTCACGTTTTCTCGAAAGTCAACTCAATTCTTCACGATTTCTCCATGAGAATTGCTGTACCAAACCTCTCCAACATTAAATTGTTTGACCACACTCTGACAACCACAACACGGCTTGCTGTTGTTCAACTTGCCAGTACGATCCACTCTAAGTACAACCATTTTAAAATCCCTAAGATCCTCTTTGCCACTCTTCATACACACATTCAACTCAGCATGAAGTCCAACCAGTTGATGGTTCTTATAATCATACTTAAGCGTCTCAGGATGACTCTTACAGCTATTTGTACCAATATGAACAATCTTTCCACACTTAATCAAAAAAGCTATGTGACTGCACCTATGTTCTAGGTTCAGCGGACACATAGCCTTAGCGATATCGACGGTACGACGAAGAATCTTGCTGTTCATTACAAGATCCATACTACCATCAACTTTATAAAAAGTCAACAGCTTATTTCAGCGTTCTTTTCAGCAAGAACTTCAAATACACGTTTTGAAGACAAATTAATAACCTGGTTGGTATAGATAAAGTTATTGAAATGTTTGTATATTGATCTAAATACAGACATGCTTTTAATGTTTTTATCTGTTACTTTGGTACCATCTGGATAATAACCCGATTTCAAAGCATAAAAGTTTCTTCTAGCTGCAGTTTTACTACACGGTTTATCTGTAAATATACCATTTACTCTACGATTTATTCGTAATACTTCTTCAGATTTTTTGTTATAAGCAACCTCATAACTGATATTTGTTGTGGGTACAACGCTTATTCCATTCAGTTTAATCATATCCCACCAAGTATCAAACTGAATATCTAGGTTTGTTTTATTTTTCATTTTAAGCCAGTATAAGTTTCAATAGGACGTTTAGTAGCTAAATCTTGATCAAGAATATCAATTGCTTTCTTTTTAGACTTATAAAAAGCATGGGTCAATAACTTAAGATCAACATCTTCAACATCATATCCCATCTTAATATACTTAACCAATCGTTTTAATGTTACACTAGGATAGTAAATACTACCTTCATTAAACTTCAACTTATTAGTCTTGATATCATCTAAAATACCATTTTCATAAACTACATTGGTACCATCATAAGCAATACGACATACATTGATATCAAATGATTTAAACAACGCTTCAATGTTATCAAAATACTTGAATGTTACACACTGAATCTTCCAATCAACATCCATATATTTGATTGTAAGTGTACAATGCCATTCACTGTATATGGTAGATTCAATATTATATCCCGCAGTAACACTGCTTACACTCAGATCATATACAAACTTTTCAAATTGTTCTTTGTTTTTAAAGAACACATCCACATCAGCATTTGTTAATGGTAACTCGCGATAGGTTCTATGTAAAGATCCACCAGCAATCCATGGTCCATTTTCAGTACACTTAGGCAATAACTCAATCAAATACTCCAACACACTTGATGTGGGTAAATGCTTTAAAAACAAATTTAAAGTGGTCTTTTCTAGTTTCATTGGAACTTTATATGGTTCTTGTGGCAGTTCCACAAATTTAATATCCAGATTCATAAATCTTCTTCAATATATTAGGATAACAGTTGTCTGGGTAATCTTTGCTATTTTTACCACTACTATAACTCAAACAAATTGATTGGTCAACCATCGGTTCAAACTTTCTTTTGGTCTTGTAAAACATATTTACACTGTTATGACTGCAAGTTTGATAAAAATCACAACCTACACTCATACACATACCAATGTCATTAGTCTTGATACTATACTTTTTCATAAAAAATAAGGGAGGTACTGTTACATACCTCCCTTTTAATCAGTCCTTGCTTCCAAGAAGATATGTATTGCTAATAGCCTTGAAACTAAACTCACGTTCAAGACCACGTACAACAACACCTTCCCTATCAACTTCCATGTTCAATACACTCTTACCTTCAGCATACTTCAACATATAGTCAACAATATCGCCTTCATTTGGAATCACAAATCCATACTTTTCAAGTACAGGCACCATCTGCAATTGCAACCCAAACAATACCCACTCAAGTTCATCAAAGAACATACGACGACCCTTATCAATGTCATAACCAGTAAAGAAAAACAACTTGTGGTCAGTCAATTGATACAAATTACCATTGATATTTGAACCAATCAATTCTCCCTGAAGTGCAATGTTCTTGCCATACTTAATCAACTTATCCTTCAATTCAAGCATATTAGCCATACGCCATAAACTATTGTCATTGGTTTCAGTCAATTCCCAATTACGTCCACATACACCAAATACACCATTATTGAAGTAACAAGTAAAACTGGTACCGTCTAACTTTTCAGTAACATACACTCGTTCTCCAAAAGGCACAAAACCAACATCAGTTTCAAAGTTTTGAATACGAATTTCATCAGTCTTTGGAATAAAACTAGGAAATGTACCCTTGATCTTTCCAGCCAATTGAGCAGGAATAGGAGATTCATACTTGACAATATCAAGAGCTTCAGTCAAATCATCACCTTCCTTTGGATCAAGAATGCCATCTGGAATTGGAGTCAATAGTCCCTGACTCAATTGTCCACGCAACTTAATAGTCTTAAGACGAAATCCTTCAGATGATACCATACGCTTATAACTACTCTTGCGTAGAAATTCAAACTGAGGTCGAATAGGTAAGAAGCTGTCAATTTCATAGTAAACAGCCAAATCACCCACATTAAATTCCCCCTTTTTCACAACAACCTTCCACCCCTTGACACTAGCCACAACAATGGCATCAGCACCAACAATAGGTTGAATGTCCGTAATCTTTACAACAGTAGCCAATTTACGTTCGATAGTCATATTTACTTTTTCTATTACTCCTTAAATCTACCACAGACTTTAAACGAAGTCAACAAAAAATCCCATCTTTTTACGGATGGGATTGCAACGTTAATGATGCTTATCTTGTTTAATGTGGTTCTTATTCATCATAATCTTCTGAATCTCTGGGAAAGACAGCGGCTTGCCGTGACCATCCCAACCCACATCCAGAATTTTATTGTCTGGATGGTCTAGTTGAGTGGTTGGATTGCTGTAGTGGCTGTGACCACTCAGTTGCCAAGCACCCTTTTGCATTTGATTCCAAATCTGATGTGGGTAATGATGAATAACAATCATATGACCATTTACAATTAGTTCTTTGTAATAACCCAGATAAGTTAGTTTACCAATTGCATATGGGTACACTTCGATGCCATCATTAGGACTATTACCAGTGAATCTAACCAAATTCAAATGACCAGCAACAGCATCTTCATAGTGTTTACGAATACAACTGTTATGATTACCCCAAATATAAGCAATGTTTTGACAATTGATTCGTGTTAGAATTTCATCGAACTCTGGGGGGGTAATGTTTAGACAAAAATCACCCAGATGAATTAGTGTATCTTCTGGACGTACTACTTCATTAATCTTTGCAATCAAAGCATCATCGTGTTCATAACGATCTTTATATCCTCTAGATTCAAATATGAAACTTTGATTATGTCGAAAATGAGTGTCACTGGTAAAGAATACCTTGTGACTATCATTATGCGTTAGTTTTAGTGGTCTTTCAAACATAAATTATTACATCTATTCCTTCACTATATGAAGGTTCTTCGTATTTAGCAAGCATTTTGTCGATTACAAAAGTAGGTACTTCTCTACCGCCTTGTTCTCCTCGTTTCTTATTTCTATCAATTAATCCTTGACGATCCATCTTGAACACAATAGCAACTACTTTTGCACCATATTTCTTTGCGGTGTTGATATAGTCACTTCGTTCTTTACGGTTTACACTTGTTGCGTCAACCAATACATTTTTACCATCTTTTAGAAATTCGTCAACCTTTCTTTTGATATGTCCAAAAACGAGTGGAGTAACAGTTTGATCTTCTTCACTTTTGCCATATACAACACGTAGTGAATCACTGCTTAGATATTCTATGTCTTTATCTTTAATAAAGTTCTTGACATAAGTGGACTTACCACTTCCAGGCAATCCAACCGTAATATAAAGTGTATTATTCATATGTACATCTTAATTCAACTTGTTATAAAGTCAAGAAAATTGTAAAGGAAAAGTAAAACTTGTTTATTTCATATAGGTAGTATAGTATGTATAGAATGTAATCTATGGTGGTTACTAAACGAAAGGAAAATATATGTATAAGTATCTATTAGTGTTAGTCGCAGCATTTACCCTAAACGCTGAGCTTTTAGGCCCCCCAAATGCTCAACAAGGTAAACCTCCCGGTGAAGGTCGCCCACCACGCCCCAAGTTGACTGAAGAACAAAAGAAGCAGCGTGATGAATTGATTGCTAAATATGACACAAACAAAGATGGTAAGATGGACAAAGAAGAACGTGCCAAAGTCAGTGATGCTGATCGTAAATTAATGAGAAGTTTTGGTCCTCCTCCAGGCGGTCCAAGAGGTCCAAAACACGATGGTCCTCCTCCAACTAAAGATGGTGATAGACCAAGTAAACCACACAAGAAAGACTAAATAAGAGTATAGTTGGAATAAAATCCCTATCGAAAGGTAGGGTTTTTTTATATATATGCTTATATGCATTCTATAGGTAGCAAACAATATTATGTTAATTTGTTGTATGAAGAGAGTTTTAATAATTTTTTAAATGAAGTAATTCATACTGAAAAAGATCCTACACTTTCACGTGTAGCAAAAGAACTCTTGTTTGCATCAACAGGTAATAAAATTATTACTTATAGACCATATTATGATAGTTTTTATAAAAAGTATAAGTTTATATTAAGAAATACAAAATCTACAGAAGGTTTTAAAATTAGCGTTCATTCAGTATCTGGTCAAAACCAACGATTTTTAGGAAAAATGAGTTCGGTAACTAATCCATTACCGTTATCACCAGCACTAAACACACCAGATGTAACTGAGATAACAGATACAACACTAAAACTTGACTTAAAAATAATTAGTCCAGTAAATAATGTTAATGTTAATGCTAAATCAAAATCAGCAAAACCAAAACCTATTAATCTTGATTTGCCGAATCCTTTTGTGGGACCAATATCTGGTTTGACACTTGTTACCCGGCCAGTCATGGATACAATAAAAAGTAATGTAAACAAGATTGGCGATTTTGCTGATTGGTATCCACGCACTTCAAACGTATACTACATAATTGCAAGTTCGGCTGAGCTGAGGAGCAACACGGTTAACTTTTTTAATGCTATCTATGAATTTGTATATTATAGACTAATTTGGATTAAACCTTATACATTGTCAGTTTTTAGTGGATATGCTGGCAAACCATATCAAGGGTCAGATATTAAAGAAGAGTTTGATAATTTTTTTATATATAATCCAGGTCAGAAAATATCTGAATATTGGAATTGGAGTACTACTGATGGCCGCAGAATATACGAAGACATTAAGCTGAGTGGTAGATGGTGGGGTCTTGAAGCTGATACACCAACTAATGGAGTCTATTTAAAACAAAAAGATTTTCCAAATAGTGACGTATTGGTAGTACCAGAACCATGTGATAAAACTACAATCGAATTCGACGCCAATGGCCCCAATGGGCACGTCCGACCACTTACATTTGTTCCCAATTCATTTGTAGACTTATTAAGACGATATTTAAAAGTAAATGCCCCCAATGAACTTAATCCCGATTATCCACTTCTTTCACAGGTTAGAATGTTGTATGATTTAAATAAAGTTCCAGATTGGGCAATAATTAATTGGGAAATAAACAATGATTGTAATAAGAAAGTTGATTATTATGAATACATGCTTGAAGATAAACATAAATTGGTAACTAGTATTCGTGTTACTGATCCAGATATAGAATCTATAACCATAAAGGATTTACCAGGATTAACACAATTTGAAGTTACTAATTGTCCGAAATTAACATCTATAAATTTATCTGGTGCTAATAACCTAATTAACATTGACATATCCGAATGTTCGAAATTAACTTCAATAGTAGGTATTGCTGGTAAAAGATATTTAAATAAATGTAGTATTACATCTACAAGAATAACTTCAATAGATGTATCGAACTGTCAAATTTTAGAAATACTAAAACTAAATAATAATTCTTTAACCCGAATAAGTTTGAATGGTTGTAACGCCCTTGGATTAGCTGAATTTAATAGAAATGAATTAACCTCATTAGACATAAGCAATAATACTCATTTGCGTATTTTAGATGTGGGTAAAAACTTTTTAACTGGGATAGATATATCAAATAATAACCAACTTGAATTTATAGATTTAACTTTTAATAAACTGACGGAATCCTCTGTAGATAATATTTTGCAAAAATTCGTAGAATTTACGGATTCTAAAATACTTGAACGTTCATCATGGGACGAAGGATATATTTATCTACACGGCGGATTTAATGCAAGACCAAGTTATGGCAATTTAAATTCTCCAAATATGGGTATGGGATATTATATAGATTTAATTGATCCAGATTATATTAGTAGTCAAACCGAATATGATGATGGAGCAAGTCGTCTTACAGATGAACTTACAGGTTATCTTGAAACTTTACACATAGATAAAGTAAACTATGCAAAACTTAAAAAAGATGTTATAAGTTCTCCATATTATGATCCAGTTTATGCTGCTCTAACGAGTATAAATGGTCCAATTAAGACTTGGAGACGAACTAATAATAACGATGAAATTGTACCTTTATATAAAAAATGGAAAGTTACTATAAATCGTATCGATGTGCCTTTAATTATTTTTAGAACTTATGAACAATGATAAAAATACACAACTTGATCCGTTAGAAAATCTTAAACAAGAACTTATAAAATTATATGAAAATACCGATGATACTATTTTATCGGTAGGATATGGTTGTAAAAGTACAGGCGGTGTTTATAGTGAAGAAAAATGTATAGCTTTCGGTGTAATTAAAAAACTGCCTGAAAATGAAATTTCTTCTGAAAAGATAATTCCAAAAACTATTACTGTAGATGGAATTGTTTACAAAACAGACGTTTACGAAACGGAAATTGCTACATTAGCATACAATATGACCTACACAACATTTGATCAAACATGTGTATCATATAAATTAGTAATTGACGATGACGATCCAACTGTGACCGATATTCATATACGAGAGTTACGTGGAATATGTGGTAATCGTAAAGCATTATTTTATAATCTAAATGATCCAAATAATACAGGCAGTTATGTTTATATACCAAACAACGCTATATTTTGTTTCGACAGTGATGCACCGGAGAAATTTCCATCACAATTTTCAGGATACGGTGCCGATACGGAGGGTCAAAATCTACCATACCATTTTGAAAGAAAATCAACGGAACCGAGTAACTGTGTAGTAACTTATTGTTGTAACGAATTTGATAATTCATCAAGTGAGGGAGTTTTGGTTGGATCACAAGCCGAAGTAATTCCAGACTCTATAAATCACCAAAATGTGGTTCGTCCATTAAAAGGTGGAATCTCTATAATTGAATATGAAAATGAAAATTATTCCGATGCAATTGGATCTAAACTTGTATCTGGCACATTAGGAGGTATAGTAATAGATTCACAGGACGGAAAAATGGTAGGAATTACAAATGCTCACGTTGCTGGATATGCATCGTTTAGAAAACCTACTGGATATGTTTATAAAAACAACTGGATAGAAGATTTATCTTTACACGTTTCTGATCAAGTTTTTGATGATGGTGGTTTAATAAATAAGAAAATAGGTGCATATTATGATGCATATAGACAAAACGATGTTGTACAACCATCGTTTTACGATGGAGGATATACTAGTATATCTAATATTCCTGCCGACGCTTATGTATCACTTAATGGAATTGGAACTACAAAAAGAATTTATCCGTCTAAATACAAAGGTTTTAATGAAATCGATTGTGCATTAATAAATTTAAATAACACAATTGTTAACACTGATAGCTGGAAACAACTTGGATTAGATGCACTTACAACTCCGGCGCCATTTGCAACTACAACTGAAATAGATAGTATTACTATAAATACACCGGTGATGTTTGCGGGTAGAACAAGTGGTACACGGGGTGTCGGTATATATAATAAAGCAGAACAAAATAATATTAATGATTATTATTCTTATGTACCAATACATACCATATCTAAAATAATCGGAAGTGGCAAATCTATATATGTAAAAAATGAATCGGGACCAACTGAATGTTTCCTTTATGTTACTAATACATCTACTGTCATGCAAGTCGGGGTACGAGTGTCAGAATCAACGTATATATATGAGTACAGTAACATAATAGAATATAGAAGCAAACATCCATATTTAACTACTGGAAACATAGGAGGCGATTCTGGTAGTTTGTTATATGCTTTTATAAATAATCAGTGGAAAATTATAGGTTTGAATTTTGCCCGTTCTGGTGAGGTGTATGGAAACGCTTGTAGAATTGATAGAGTAGCTGCATTAATGAACATAGAACCCTATTTAGGTACAACTGTAAATGCAAACCCAAATACACCTATAGATCGAGCATTACCTTATGAACTATATAAATCACAAAAATCTACTACTATAGCAGGTAAAAAATATTGGTTAGTTGGTAGAACACAACTTTTTCCAACGAACGATGCATTTGAATTAGAACTAGACTGAATTAATAATCAAATAACCTCACTTTTATAGTGGGGTTTTTTATTTCTTACGTTTATTTGTTTTTCGCGTGGGTGTTTTATTACCACCTAATTTTTCTATAAAGTTTTCACTAATAATTTCCACTAACTTTAAACCTATGAATCCCGCAATGAATGCAATACCATTTTGATTTTTAATATTGGTAATGTTCAATAATTCTACCAAGACAGGCGTTAAATAGTTAGCAGCTGCCATACCACCTATCAATGATAATACTACAGATTTTACATCTGTTTTATCAGATTTTGTTGTCATTAAGATTGCACCAAATAAACCACTGAATAAGAATCCTATTTGGATACCGATTTTTTGTAAGTATTCCATATATTATTTTTTTCTTTTGATTCTTTTTCTTATTTTTGTAACGGGTTTATTTTCTTGTTTTATAAGATATACCATTCCTAATATTATGAAACAAAGTGTATATAGATATATGTTTAATTTAACTATTTCATCTTTGATAATCTTTTCAGAACTATCATTGATTAATGTTCTAAAATTTTGATTGTTTTCTATTATTCTTCTTTTGTAATCCAAATATTTATCACTGAAAAATGCTTTATTATCCATCTTTTCAAATGCTGGATTTTCTACATCCTTAGCCAAATCACTGCTTATATCCAATCCTTTTCTAAATTCTCTTAATTCTTCTTGGGTTAATATCTTACTAATAAAGATTTCACCATTGAAGTATTTTTCCCGTTCTTTTAAGTGTTCATTAAATTGATTAAGAAACTTTTTATCACTTGTGGTTGTATATGCTACGCCTAGATAAGTTAACAAGTCAGTAGACTTTCGTAAATATAGTGTAATATCTCTACCAAATCTAAATCTGGTATAACCTTGTTCTATGTCTTTAAGACTGGAAATGGATAATAAGGTTATAACTGCTACGGGTAATAATACAAACCATAGATAACTTTTAATTTTTATAATAACACTGTTCATATGTTATTATATAAGTATTATAAAAAGATAAACCCCACTAAATTAATAGTGGGGTTTGATTATTCAACTTTCAACTGATAAGTAAATTACTTAGCTTCAGTGGTTGGATCATTGTCACTAGCAGCTTCCAAACGAGCAGCTTGTGAATTTACCAAATCAGCAGCAGCTTGAATTGCTTCTTCACTTGGATGTGGAGTATTTAACACTGTTACAGCACTATCAGTTGCGGAACTCAAACGTGCCAATGCGTCTTGTAGATTATTAATTGCACTCATAATTTCTTTTAACCTTTCAGTTTGTTGTTTGTTACTATCTAAAACAGCTTTCAATAACACTAGATTATAACACTCGTTATTATCGTTATTACGAAAAACCGCCTTAAAAAACTTTGTTAGTATG
>Ga0209500_10002928_pt1 | contig 11869 bp, 13 predicted proteins | sample S_140212_EF_Meta_FD_187323 | JGI IMG/M metagenome (GOLD analysis project Ga0209500, IMG submission 187323) | Freshwater microbial communities from Lake Simoncouche, Canada to study carbon cycling - S_140212_EF_MetaG (SPAdes) (version 2) | ecosystem: Environmental > Aquatic > Freshwater > Lake ...
TTAAACGATGCCTCCCCAAAAACGACCAGTACGATCCCTACAGGCCCATGTGAGGGCCAAACTAATCAGGATTGATGGGGATATGACCCAAAAGAAAAAACCTCTTATGGGGGCTACCAAGCCTCGCCTTCACTCGCCATTACTCAAGGGCAAATCTCGGGGTATTGAGATTGCTCAGCTGGCCGAGTCCATAGGTATTCCTTTATTACCTTGGCAAAAATTTGTCATCGATGATATGTGTACGGTTGATGATAAAGGTATGTTTATCCGGCGTAGTAATTTGGTCTTAACGTCACGCCAACAGGGCAAGACTCATCTAGCTCGTATGATGATGCTGGGTCATATGTTTTTATTTGATAGCCCTAACGTGCTCATGATGAGCTCTAATAGATCGATGGCATTAGACACCTTTAGGCAAGTAGTGACGGCTCTTGAGTCCAGCGATGAGATGCGTAAACAGGTTAAACAGATCCGGCACGCTAACGGTACCGAGTCTATAGAGCTTAAAAATGGGCATCGCCTAGATGTGGTCGCAGCTACAAGAGACGGCAGCCGTGGCCGTACGGCATCGCTGTTATATATTGATGAGATCCGAGAGATTAGTGAGGAGGGTTTTCGCGCGGCTACGCCGACCACGCGTGCAAAAATCAATTCCCAAACCCTACTGACGAGTAATGCCGGGGACTCGTTTAGTACCGTGCTTAATGATCTACGCGAAAGAGCTATGAGTTTCCCGCCTAAAACATTTGGGTTTTATGAATACTCAGCTCCACAATTTGCCAAGATAACAGATCGTAATGCGTGGGCCATGGCTAACCCGGCGCTTGGATATACCGTAACCGAGGAGGCCTTAGAGGAGGCGGTAGCTACTCAGCCGATCGAGACGACCAAAACTGAATTATTGTGTCAATGGATAAGTAGCACCTCGTCACCGTGGCCGCATATGGCGGTCGAGGATGCAGCTGATAAGGATTTAAAATTGTCGGTCGGCCCTCTTACAATATTTGCTTTCGATGTTAGCCCCAGCCGTAGAGACGGCTCGTTATGTATGGGCCAAGTCCTTGAGGATGGCCGTATCGGTGTGGCCGTACTTGAGATATTTCACTCGGACGTATCCATCGATGAATTATTTGTGGCCAACGCGATCGCCAAATGGGCCAAAATTTATTATCCGCGGCAAGTAGCTTACGACAAATATACGACCGCCTCGATCGCTAAACGCCTTGAGTCCAACGGCATACAGATCACCGACATATCGGGCCAAAAGGGGTATCAGGCCTCAGGGGATCTCTATGAGGCGCTGGCCAATAAAAGACTCGTGCACTCGGGGCAAGACGAGCTCGTTAGCCATATGTCAAATTGTGCAGCTAAAGAGTCAGATGCCAGCTGGAGATTGATCCGGCGTAAATCTGCCGGGCCGATAGATATAGCAATTAACCTTAGTTTTATCGTCCATATTCTTACTCAGCCAATGGGTGAGGCTAAAGTTTACGTATAGAGACACGCCGCGTAATACCTGATTTTATCCTTGACAATTTGAGAAAATCCCTCTCATGGGAATACTCCAAACTCTAGGGTTTAAGTCAGCTGAAAAGCCGACTATCGAGGCGCAATATGCACCCGCCGTAATGTCTACACAATACGGCTACGGCTCTTTTAACACCGGCTCTACTTATGGCTATAACACAAGCGGTATAGATCGTAATTTTGCTTTACAGGTAGCAAGCGTTAGCCGCTGCCGTAATTTAATTGCCGGTGTAATTTCCGGTATTGATTTAGCACTTTACAAAAAATCAACAGGAGAAAAATTAGGATCTCCAATTTGGTTAGAGCAACCGGATCTACGCCAACCTCGCAGCGTTACTATCGCTGCAACAGTAGATAGCCTAATATTTTATGGATGTGCTTATTGGCGCGTAACCTCTTTGTATGCAGATGATGGACGTCCCTCAGGTTTTGAGTGGGTAGCAAATAACCGAGTTACTTACACTACAAATAAATTTGGTACAGAGATTGAGGATTATTTTGTTGATGGTATTAAGGTACCAATGGGCGGTATTGGATCTCTTGTAACTTTCCAAGGTTTAACTCCAGGAGTATTAGATACAGCTGGCACAACTATTAAAGCTGCATTTGATATACAAAAGGCAAGCGCCGTAAGTGCAGCTACACCTATGGCTACTACAGTATTAAAAAATAACGGCGCTGATCTACCGGAGTCACAAGTGCAAGGTTTATTAGCTGCATGGAAATCAAGTAGAGCCTCACGATCAACGGCGTATTTAACTAGCACTCTTAGCGTAGAAAATATTGGCTTTAGTCCTAAAGATATGATGTATAACGAGGCATCACAATATTTAGCTACCGAGATCGCTCGCGCTATGAATGTACCGGCTTATTATATTAGCGCGGACATGAATAATTCTCTTACGTACCAAAACATTTTAGACGGTCGTAAGGAATTTATGGCGTACTCACTACAGCCTTATATTTGTGCTATTGAGGACAGGCTCTCCATGAATGACATAACAAATTCGCAAAATCAGGTACGTTTTGCGGTCGATGACTCGTTTTTACGTGCAGATGCAAGAGAGCGTTTAGATATTATCGAAAAAATGTTAAACCTAGATTTAATCGATGTAAACCAAGCTAGACAAATGGAGCAACTAACACCGCTAGGAGATGCAAGTGCTATTAACGTTTAGTCAGGAAATACAGGCGGCAGATGTTGAGCGCCGGATCGTCTCGGGGCTTATTGCTCCATACGGCGAAATCGGACATACCTCAGCTGGCCCTATTGTTTTTGAGCGAGGATCTATCGCTATACCGGATCCAACAAAAATAAAATTATTAGCGCAGCATCAACAAGATAAACCTGTTGGCCGCATGATAAATGCTAGCGACTCAACCGAAGGCGTTTACGCCTCTTTCCGTTTATCGAGTAGCACTCGAGGACAAGATGCTCTCGTATTGGCTCAGGAAAACCTAGTAAGCGGCTTATCCGTAGGGGTCGATGTTACGGCCTCTAAGCCAATGGGTGAATACCTGCTCGTCACGGCTGCCGTCCTCAAAGAGGTATCGCTTGTCGAAAGCGCGGCCTTTAGTAGCGCAGGCGTTGAGGAGATTATGGCGGCGAGAGCTGCTATTGAAGCTGCAACTAGCTCAAAAGAAAAAACTACAACTATTTCTACGACTATCGTAGAGATCGAAACAGAAACCGAAAGCGAGGAAGCTGTGACTACAGCCCCAGAAAATACACCGGAGGAAACTCCGGTAGATACACCGGTCGAGGCTGAAAAAGTCGAGGCCGCTCGTAAGATCATCCGTCCATCCGTATTAGACTCTCAGCGAGTCCGTACACCTATCGTTTCAATGGGTGCTTATACAGAGCACAAAATTAAGGCTGCACTCGGCAACGAGGACTCAAAGCTATACGTAACAGCTGCCGATGATAGTTTTACAACAAATCCGGGTTTCAATCCGACCCAGTACCTATCAGAATTTCCAACTAATACACGTTTTGGTACACCTGCCATAGATGCTTGCAGCCGCGGAATTTTGCCGGCAAATGGCATGACTATAAATGTGCCCTCACTCGTAACCTCCGCTGGCGGCGGTACAGGCGTAGCGCCTGTAGTAACCGTTGAGCTTGAAGCCGGAGCGGTACAAAATACCGGAATGGAAACGGCTTACCTAACAGGTACCGTATCCAAGTACGCCGGTATGAATACGATCAGTATCGAGCTTTTAGAGCGCGGATACGGTGATGGTAATTTCTTTAGCGAGCTAACTAATCAACTACAAAACGCTTACCTTAAGACAATCGATACAACAGTATTAAATGCTCTTATTGCAGCTGGTCAATACAGCTCAGGATGCGATGCAGACTCAGGCGGTATTATTGAGTTTGCTAGCGATGCAGCTCGTAAGGTCTATGAAGCTACAGGTTATTTTGCTAATAACTATGTTGCCAATGGATCACAATGGCAACTACTCATGGGCGCTACAGATACAACCGGCCGTCCAATTTACTCAGCTTCTCAGCCAATGAACGCAGGCGGTCTAACACAACCCGGATCAATCCGCGGTAACGTGCTAGGTCTTGATCTGTATGTTGATAAAAACTTTACAGCTACTACAACTATCGATGACTCAGCTGTAATCCTTGCACCTGAGGCGTTTACCGTTTATCAGAGCCCAACAGCTTATATGAGCGTAAACGTTGTATCTAATTTACAGGTACAGGTCGCTATCTATGGCTACATGGCAACAATCGCCAAAATGCCTAAGGGTATCGTTAAGTTTAACCTCAACTAATAACAACTAATAGTCGGTAGCCCTCTTAGCCCTTTGAGGGCTACCGGCCCTAGTAAGTAAAGGAGTAAATAAGTGCCAGCGACATACGTAACCGAAGCCGAGCTAAGAGCTAACCTCGGTATCGAAAATCTATATTCGTCCGATATTGTCGAGACATGTTGCCAAGCTGCACAAGATTTACTCAACCAATTTTTATGGTTTGACTCAGCTCCAGTAGTAGGTACGACTCTACAAAACAATGTCGCTACGGTGATGGTTGCTAACCCTGCAATCTTTAGCACCGGGGACTCTGTAACCTTGAGTGGATGCGGCTCAACCTATAACGGCACTTACACAATTACCGGCACGATCCCATGGACAGCCGGCACTACCTCCCAATTTCCATCCATAGCCTTTAATACTTACGCCTTTAACTGGCCTAAGGGATACAGCTTTATTCAATTTGCTAAGACAGCGGCTAACGCTAATTTTACTCGCGTGCTCCCTTATGGCTCAGCTGTAGGGGCAGACACAAAAACTAACTCTTACGCAACTACACCAGCTATCCGTGAAGCGGCCATGATTTTGGCTGTAGATATTTTCCAAGCCCGGCAGGTCAGCCAGACCGGCGGCGTATCGGTAGATGGATTTAGTCCGAGCCCATACAGAATGGGTAACAGCATGATCGGCAAGATCCGGGGGCTCATCTCGGGCTACCAAAATCCCGGGAGTATGTGCGGATAATGCCTACAGCCATCACCACGCTAAGAGCCTCACTAGCTGCCGCTCTCGATAACCCTAACGTTTGGAATACCTTTAGTTACCCGCCGGCCACAATCATAGCTAATAGCGTTATTGTTGCTCCGGCAGACGATTACATTACTCCGAGCAATAACACATACGCGGCAATTTCGCCTATGGCTAACCTTAAAATTATTATGACCGTACCGATGTTTGACAATGAGGGAAACCTCAACGGTATCGAAACTATGGCCGTAGCTGTATTTAATAAGCTAGCCGCCTCATCCATAAAAATGAATGTTGGCGCTATGAGTGCTCCATCTGTACTAGAGGTACAGAGTGGATCCCTTTTAACCGCTGATTTTAATATATCAACCCTAACGAGCTGGAGCTAACAATGTCTGACCTAACACCTGAGGATTTGGCTTTTCTGAAAAAGATAGGTCAAGTCGAAACACCAACACCTAAACCAACAGCCAAGAAAGACGAGGAATAATCGTGGCAATTTTTCTAAATAATAAGGTCGGCTTTAAGGTCGGCGCTACACCTGTAGATTTCACAGATCACGTTACAAATTTTACTTTGACTCAACAGGCCGACCAGCTCGAGGTTACAGCGATGGGCGATACAGCTCATAAATTTGTAACTGGGCTATCAGCTGACACGATCACCGTGACACTACTTAACGACACAGCGGCAGGATCTATCTTGGCAACGCTACAAGCTGCATACGGTACAACCGTGGCATTTAAGGCCATCCAAGATTATACAGCTGCCGTGTCAGCTACCAACGTTTTATACACCGGTACGATTTTGGTAGACAACCTAACTCCAATTAACGGCGCCGTAGCTGATGAAGCGATGATGGATCTTACATTTACTTGTAACTCTAAAACCGCTATCGCAACTAGCGGTACTTGGTAAATCCAACTAACTAACTAAGGGGCAAAAAAATGGCTAAATTAAAGATCGTACGTAATGATGGATCCGAGCTTGTAGGAGAAATTACTCCATCCGTGGAGTATGCCTTTGAGCAATATTACAAGCTCGGTTTTCATCGCGCTTTCCGCGAGGAAGAAAAGCAATCGATGGTCTACTACTTGGCTTGGGAGATTACAAAACGTGCGGGTGAAGCACCTAAACCATTTGGCGAAACCTTTATAGATACGTTGAGAAGCGTAACTGTCGAGGATAGCGACCCTTTAGCTTAAAGCGAGATTTGCCTTTCACCTACCTAATTGCTCGCTTGAGCATAAGGTTGCAAATCCCGCCGCAAGCGCTTTTGGATTTAGATAAGAATATGCTCGATGCGTTATTGCTAGGGCTAAAGGATGAGGCTAAGGAGATACAAGATGGCAACAGAATTAACCGGCGCCGTTGAGCTCCGCCTCGCCTTACGTAAATTTGCTCCGGATTTGTCCAAGGAAACTCAAAAGCAAATGGGAAAAATACTTAAAACCGTTACAACGGTAGCAAAAGGTTTTTTACCCTCAGATGGAAAAGTATTAAGCGGCTGGTCTAAACCTGTATCCTCTGAAAATTTAGAGTATAGGCCTTTTCCGCGTTATAGCTCATTTGAGGCTAAACGAGGTATTGGCTATAAAACCTCACCATCTCGGCCCAATAAAAACGGTTTTGTAGCTTTAGCAAGGATCGTTAATTCGTCGGCCGCCGGTGCAATTTATGAAACAGCGGGCCGTAAAAATCCAGATGGGCAACCGGTATTTCAACGTAGCAAATTTACCCCGGTTAATTATCGCGAGGATCGTAGAGGGTATAACAAATCCCTTAACCCTAACGCTGGTCGGCAATTTTTAGACAATCTAAACTCAGCCGGCGAGTTAGTGAGTGCTCGTCCTACAGGGATGGTAGGCCGGCCTAGTCGTAAACAGACAGGCCGCGTAATCTTTAGAGCATGGGCACAAGATAACGGCAGGGCTAACGCTGCACTAATTCTAGCTATTGAAAAGGCCGCTTTAAGATTTGATAACGCTGTTAAAGGAGCCGCATAATGGCTACAGATATTGCAATAAATATACTTAGTCAATTTGTCGGCAAGCAAGCCTTTAAGCAAGCGGATACCGCTACCGATAAATTGACAAAAAATGTTAAAAATCTAGGTAGGACTTTAGGGGTAACATTAAGCGTTGGAGCCGTACTTGCTTTTGGTAAGGCCGCCGTTAGGGCCGCAGCTGAGGATGAAAAGGCACAAAAGCAACTAGCTCTAGCTCTTAAAAACGTGGGCCTTGGTAGAGACGTGGCGGCCTCTGAGGCCTACCTCCAAAAACTATCTACTGAATTTGGGATCGTGGACGACCAGTTAAGGCCGGCCTATCAGACTTTAGCGGTTGCTACAGGGGATACAGCTCAATCTCAAAAACTTTTAATGCTAGCGCTAGATATATCAGCCTCAACCGGAAAAGACTTATCTAGCGTTATCGGAGCACTTTCTAAGGCATACCTTGGTAATAATACAGCTCTTAGTAAATTAGGCGTAGGCATATCAAAAGCTGATCTTAAAACTGGAAAATTTGACGATATCGTCAATCAACTAGCCAAAACCTTTAAGGGCGCTGCCTCCGCATCGGCCGATACTTTTTCCGGAAAGATGGCCAAGTTAGGCGTATCTATAGATAACGCTAAAGAGATCCTAGGTAAAGGCTTGATTGACAGTTTTATGATCTTAACCGACTCAGCCAATATTACAGAATTACAGACTAAGATCGAGGAATTTGCTACCTCGGCCAGCGAAAATTTTAAGAAACTTGCAGGTTTTCTAAAAGAAAACGAGACACTAATAAAAAGCATCTTAGCGATATTAGCGGCTACTTATGTCTCTACAAAAATTCTAACTGGAGTAGCTGCAACGATAGCGGCTATTAAGTTACTTAACGAGACCTATAAAATTTTACGCGCTACGGCCCTTGCTACCGCTATCGCTGAGATGTTTGCCCTTAATCCTTATGGCGCTGCCTTTATGGTTGCGGGTATGGTGGCACTTATCGGTATTACAATTAAGGGCGTTGATGCACTTACCGATGCTTGGAATAATGCCGACAAAGCAAAAAATAAGGCTTACGATGCGGATGCTACTGGCCTCAACCATTTACGAGAGCTTGAGTCTCGATATAATAAAGCTGACCTCAAAGAAAATAAAAAAATTACAGCTGAGGAATTAAAGCAACTTGGTGCCAAGAAATTACAGCTAGCCATCGATAAGGCTAAATTAGCCCTAGGTAAGGGCGAGGATGTTTTTGATATACAAAAGATCCAACTGGCCGCAGCTACCGTAAACACAGCTCGCCAATTAGGCGAGGTAACAAATCAGGCGCAGCTATTACAAATTACTAATGACATGGATATTGATGATTTAGAGGCTGCAATCGCAGCTAAAGATATAGCGGCTATTGAGGCTGGCACCGCCAAGTTAAATAAGGATCTGCTCATACTTGGCGCTTTAACTAATCAAAAACTTACGCTAAGGGATATTGAGTCTATTCTTAAAGATATAGTCCCTAAGGATTTAATTAATATATCTAATCTTGAAAAGGCTATGGCTCTGTTAAGGACTATTGCCGCTATGGAAAGTGGCAAGATGCCAACTCACGCGGCCCCTATTTTAGGCGATCCTAATGCTAGCCCTAAAGGTTTCCCAACAGATGCCGCGATAAACGATGCACTTGCTAAAGGCAGCTTTGTACCTGTAGTACCGGGTACAGGCGGCGTATATGGCGGTAGCGGTCGAGCCGGTGATTATGCCTCTAGCGGTTTCCCGGGCTCGGCTATGGGCTACTCAGGCGCCGGTAGTAACGTAAATATTACTATCGAGGCGGGTATCGGTGATCCTGAGGCTATCGCTCGAGCTGTAGCCGATGCTCTTAACCAATCTACCTACCGCGGTACCTCTACTAATCGGGACTCCGGAGTTTACGTCCAGCTATGACATGGCTACCCGAGTGGAGAATTACGATCGGTACGACCGTTTACGACACCGTATTGAGCGTAACCATGGCAACAGGTCGAGACGATATCGATCTCCAATGTAACGCTGGTTATGCGCGTTTAGAAATCGTCAATACTAATAATCTACCTTTTGATATTGACGTTACCGATGTTTTAACCCTTGAGTTAAAAAACAGCGCTGGCACTTATATACCTGTTTTTGGAGGGGCGGTATCGGATTTTGGTATCTCTGTACGCTCACCCGAGGAAACAGGTTTTGTAACAATCGGTAATATATTGGCCGTTGGATCCTTGGCTAAATTAACTAAGGCTCTCTTTCCCGATGCCTTGGCTAAGGACGAGGACGGCAATCAGATATACGACATACTTAACGAGCTACTTATTAACTCTTGGAATGAGGTAGCCCCAGCTTTACAATGGCAAGACTACGATCCGACTACAACGTGGGCTAATGCCGAAAACGTAGGACTTGGCGAGATCGATCAGCCTGGACTATACGAGATGATTTCACGAGCTGCCGATCCATACAGTAGCTACAACCTATGCGCTCAAATTGCACAAAGCGGTTTAGGACAACTCTACGAGGATAAGGCCGGACGAGTCTGTTATGCCGATGCCGACCACCGTACGACCTACCTATCCACGTACGGCTATACAACTATTTCAGCCAATTACGCCACTCCCTCAAGTATTAGATCCATTTTGCAGATAGGCAAGATCCGTAACTCGCTAGTGTTTAAGTATGGCAATAACTACGCCAATACCGCCTCAGCTGTAGATAATGACTCCATAGCCACTTACGGCAGGTATCAGCGTGACGTTAGCTCTAACCTGCACAATTTAGCCGATGTTAATACCGTAATGACCCGCGAGCTTGGCCTACGCGCTATTCCAAGAGATCAATTACAAAGCCTGACTTTTAGACTAGATAACGCTAACCTGCCCGATGCCGAGCGTAATAAACTCATAGACGTATTTTTTGGCCAGCCAATGATTATTAACGATCTACCGATCAATATGTTTAACGGCTCATTTAACGGCTTTATCGAGGGTTTTGCTATGAAGGCTACTCCGGCATATGTTGATATGACCCTGACCCTTAGCCCTACAGATTTCTCTCTAGTCGCGCCACAATGGAATACGGTAAGCCCGGCTAACCTGATTTGGACAGGTGTAAACGCTACACTTGAGTGGGAAAACGCATTTGGAGGTTTAACGTAATGGCAACTACTACCCCTAATTTTGGATGGCCGGTACCTACGAGCACCGACCTAGTTAAAGATGGAGCTACGGCTATTGAGGCACTAGGTGACTCGATCGATGCCTCAATGCTCGATCTTAAGGGCGGCACTACTGGGCAGGTATTAAGCAAAACGACTAATACTGATATGGATTTTACGTGGATCGAGCAAGACGATACTACTATCTCATTTAATGCTCAGACCGGTACAACATACACGTTAGTAGCAGCAGACGTAGGTAAATTAGTTACTACATCTAACGCCTCAGCTGTTACCGTTACCGTGCCGCCATCTGTATTTTCAGCTGGTAATCAAATAAACGTACAAAGTATCGGCGTAGGGCTTACATCTTTTGCTCAAGGTGCCGGTGTGACTATCACATCTACAGGAGCTACAGCATCAGCCCCAACTCTTAGAGCTCGTTACTCAGCTTGCACAATTATTTGTACCGCAGCTAATACGTTTACAATCGTGGGCGATCTAAGTTAATGAGCCCTATTTTAGGAATTGTTGCCTCAAGTCGCAGGGCTGCATCACGTACTTTTGATTATTTGGTTGTGGCCGGCGGTGGCGCTGGAGGCGGAAATAGCTCGACTAACTCGGCAGCCGGTGGCGGTGGCGGAGCAGGTGGCTTATTAGCTAGTGCGGTTGTTAAATCAACCGGATCATCTTTTACCGTAACGGTGGGCGCAGGTGGAGCAGGTGCGGCTGGAGCAGGATCTAACGGCAGCAATAGCGTTTTTGATACTTTTACATCAACTGGCGGCGGTGCAGCTGGATCTTGGAATAGCCCAGCTGGCGTTACAGGTGGATCAGGTGGCGGCGGTGCTGGTCGAGCCGTTAATGAAACTAATTTAGGTGGCAGCGGTACGTCAGGCCAAGGTAACGCCGGCGGTACTGGAAACTCAACCTCTACAGCTGGTATTACGTTAGGCGGTGGCGGTGGCGGCGGTGCAAGTGCTGTTGGAGCAACCGCTAATTCTACAGGTAACGGTAACGGCGGAGCTGGTACCGCATCAAGCATTACTACATCAAGTGTTACTTATGCTGGAGGCGGTGGCGGTGGCGCAGAATATCCAGTAGGCGGATTAAATGTTGCAGGTACAGGTGGATCAGGTGGAGGCGGCGGCGGTTACGCTTCTACAGGGGCAACTAATTTTGGTAATGGTACGGCTGGCACAACTAATCGCGGAGGCGGCGGCGGTGGCGGCGCTAATGGTTATAGCGGCGGCGGTAATTTTAGCGGTGGTAATGGTGGATCAGGTATTGTCATTATTCGCTACCCAGATACTTTTGCTAACTTAACTTCTATCGGTGGCGGTTTGACTTATTCGCTAACGACTACAGGTGGATATAAGATTTATTCATTTACAGCCGGGACAGGTACGGTAACAATCTAATGGCACATTACGCGTTTATGGATAAAAATAATATCGTAACTGAGGTTATTGTAGGCATTGATGAAACAGAAACTATTGAAGGATTAGATCCTGAAACTTGGTATGGCAATTTTAGAAATCAAAAATGTTTACGTACTAGCTATAACAATAAAATAAGATTTAATTATGCTGGAGTAGGTTATACATATGACCCGGAGCGCGATGCTTTTATAGCGCCTCGGCCAGAGA
>Ga0209500_10002932_pt1 | contig 11859 bp, 9 predicted proteins | sample S_140212_EF_Meta_FD_187323 | JGI IMG/M metagenome (GOLD analysis project Ga0209500, IMG submission 187323) | Freshwater microbial communities from Lake Simoncouche, Canada to study carbon cycling - S_140212_EF_MetaG (SPAdes) (version 2) | ecosystem: Environmental > Aquatic > Freshwater > Lake ...
TAACGCGCGAGGCCGCAACCGCCAGCAGGGCTGCCAGTGGCCGGGTCGGCACCCCGGTGCGGCGCTGTAATTCCTGGCACCGTGCCGCCGCGACCGCCACGGGACCCGCACCGCGAAAACAGGTGAGATCGGCCTTATTCAGCACCGCCACCGTCGGCCGGTCGACCCCGGCGAGCAGGGCGACGTCGTCCGAGGTGAGGGTTTCGACAAAGACGTAGACGTCGACGTCAGAGGGCTCGCCCGGGTCAGCGAGCAGCGCACCGGCACCCCGCAGGGCCCGCCGCACCATGCCCCGGCCCGCGCCTGCGCGCCCGGTCACCGCCACCCGCACCGGTGCGCTCAGATCCGCCGTCAGCCGGTGCAGGGCCGAATCGTCGAGGACGGCGGCACCGGCACCGAGCAGTGCGGCATGGGGGTGCTGCGGCATCGCGCCATGGTGGCAGCCGCTCGGGTGGGGCGCGAGTCAGGTGGAAAGACAACTGTTGGGTATCAATCTGTATCTGGGTAGTGGTGCGCCGCAGTTCATGGGCCACCATGGATCAATGCACTCGCGCCAGGGCGGATTGAGCACGCCCGAGACCCCGGCGCATCGGCGGATCACCAGTTTCCGGTCCCGGCGCTCGACCATCACCGACACCCAGCAGGACGCCTGGGACCGGCTGTGGCCCCGGCTCGGCACCCTGGCCCGCAGCGGCGGCCCGGAACCTGCGGCCCGGCTCGACACCGCGGAATGGTTCGGCCGCAGCGCCCCCCTGGTGTGCGAGATCGGTTGCGGCACAGGAACGTCGACGTTGGCCATGGCGCAGGCCGAGCCGGATGTCGACGTGATCGCCGTCGAGGTCTACCGCCGCGGACTCGCCCAACTACTCAGCGCCATCGACCGCGAGGGCGTCGCCAACATCCGGATGATCCGCGGCGACGGCGTCGACGTTCTCGAGCATCAGATCGGCCCGGGCACCCTGACCGGGGTGCGGGTCTTCTTCCCGGATCCCTGGCCAAAGTCCCGGCACCACAAGAGGCGGCTCCTGCAGCCCCAGACCGTCGCCCTGATCGCCGATCGGCTGCGCACCGGCGGCGTTCTGCACGCGGCGACCGACCACGCCGGCTACGCCCAGCAGATCGCCGAGGTCGGCGACGCCGAGCCCCTGCTGCGCCGGGCCGGCCCCGGCGAGATGCTGCCGATCTCGACCGACCGGCCGATCACGAAGTACGAGATGAAGGCACGTCACGCGGGCAGCCCGGTGACCGAACTCCTGTGGGTGAAACGACCATGACCCTGATCCACGAGACCATCGACGCCCCTCCCGCCGTCGAGCAGGAACCGGCGACCATGCGGGTACTGCTGGTGTGGGACGCGCCCAACCTCGACATGGGCCTCGGCTCCATTCTCGGCGGCAGGCCGACGGCGGCCCACCGGCCACGGTTCGACGCCCTGGGCCGGTGGCTGCTGAACCGCACCGCGGACCTGTCTGAGTTGTATCCCGGGATGACGCTGGAACCCGAGGCGACGGTGTTCACCAATATCGCCGCCGGTAGCGCCGACGTCGTGCGGCCCTGGGTGGAGGCGCTGCGCAACGTCGGCTTCGCCGTCTTCGCCAAGCCGAAGGTCGACGACGACAGCGACGTCGACAGCGACATGCTGGCCCACATCGCCCTGCGGCAGCGTGAGGGACTGGCAAACCTGCTGGTGGCGTCGGCCGATGGCCAGGCCTTCCGGGTGCCGTTGGAGGACATCGCGCGCAGCGGCACCCCGGTCGGTGTGATCGGATTTCGCGAACATGCCAGCTGGGCGTTAGCGTCGGATACCTTGGATTTTGTCGACTTGGAGGACATTCCCGGTGTTTTCCGTGAGCCGCTGCCGCGCATCAGCCTCGATTCGCTACCCGAGCAGGGGGCATGGCTGCAGCCGTTCCGGCCGCTGTCCGCGCTGCTGACATCGCGACTGTGACCAACGGCAGACTGTGACACCGGCAGACTGTGACACCGACGGACTGGGACCAACGGCGAAGCCGCCGCAGATGTGATGTGTAGTGAGGAGATCGCTTGTTCGCCTGGTGGGGTCGGACCGTTTACCGGTACCGGTACATCGTCATCGGTCTCATGGTGACGCTGTGTATCGGCGGCGGCATCTTCGGCATGGACCTGGGCAAGCACGTCACCCAGAGCGGGTTCTACGACGACGGCAGCCAGTCGGTGCGCGCGTCACTGCTCGCCGACGGCGCCTACGGACGTGATACCTCAGGCCATATCGTGGCGATCTATACCGCGCCGGACGGCAAGACCGTCGACGACCCCGAGTTCAGCAAGAAGGTCCTCGACAACCTCGCCCAGGCCCAGAAAGACCACCCCGACGAGATTCTGCGGTCGGTCGGCTACTTCAATAACCCCGAGATGCTGTCGAACATGGCGGATGCGAGCAAGAAACACGCCTTCATGTCGATCCAACTCAAGGGCGACGACGACGACACCATCCTGAACAACTACAAGTTGGTGGCCACCAGCTTCGCGATCCCCGGCGTCGACGTGAAACAGGCCGGCCTGCAACCGCTGGCCAGCGAACTGACCGGAACCATCGGTGAGGACCAGCAGCGCGCCGAGGTGGCTGCCATCCCCCTGGTCGCGGTGCTGCTGTTCTTCGTCTTCGGCGGTGTGGTGGCGGCCAGCCTCCCGGCCATCATCGGCGGCCTGTCCATCCTCGGTGCACTGGGCATCATGCGCCTAGTCGCCGACGTCGCGCCGGTCCACTTCTTCGCGCAACCCGTCGTGACACTGATCGGCCTGGGCATCGCGATCGACTATGGACTGTTCATCGTCAGCCGGTTCCGAGAAGAGATCGCCGAGGGCTACGACACCGAGGTCGCGGTCCGACGCACCGTGATGACCGCCGGGCGGACCGTGGTGTTCTCCGCGGTCATCATCGTCGCCTCATCGCTGCCGCTGCTGCTGTTCCCGCAGGGATTCCTCAAGTCGATCACCTACGCGATCATCGCCTCGGTCATGCTGGCCGCGATTCTGTCGATCACCGTGCTCGCCGCCATCCTGGCCGTCCTCGGCCCGAACGTCGACGCGCTCGGGGTTCGCACCCTGCTGCGGGTGCCGTTCCTACGCAACTGGCCGGTCTCCCGAAAGATCATCGACTGGCTGGCTGAGAAGACCCAGAAGACCAAGACCCGCGAGGAGGTCGAGAGCGGCTTCTGGGGCAAGTTGGTCAACCGGGTGATGAAGCGGCCCCTGCTGTTCGCCGCCCCCATCGTCGTACTGCTGATCCTGATGATCATCCCGCTCGGAAAACTGGCACTCGGCGGCATCAGCGAGAAGTACCTGCCGCCGAATAACTCGGTTCGCGTGGCGCAGGAGGAGTTTGACAAGATCTTCCCCGGTTTCCGCACCGAACCGCTGACGCTGGTGCTGCAGAGCGATAACGGCCAACCGGTCACCGATCAACAGGTCGCCGAGGTCCGGAACAAAGCGATGGAGATCAGTGGGTTCACCGATCCCGACAACAATCCCGACGCCATGTGGAAGGAACGTCCGTACCTCGACGGGGCATCCAAGGATCCGTCGATCCGGGTGATCCAGAACGGTCTGGTGACCCGCAACGACGCGGCCAAAAAAATCAGCGAGTTGCGATCCATCACCCCGCCTCGGGGCGTGGAGTTGTTCGCGGGTGGCACACCGGCACTGGAGCAGGACAGCATCCACAGCCTGTTCTCGAAGTTGCCGCTGATGGTGCTGCTGCTGATCATCACCACGACCATCCTGATGTTCCTGGCGTTCGGATCGCTGGTGCTGCCGATCAAGGCCGCGTTGATGAGCGCACTCACGTTGGGGTCGACGATGGGCGTTTTGACGTGGATGTTCGTCGAAGGCCACGGATCCGGGGTGATGAACTACACGCCCCAGCCACTGATGGCGCCGATGATCGGGTTGATCATCGCGGTGATCTATGGCCTGTCTACCGATTACGAGGTCTTCCTGGTATCCCGCATGGTCGAGGCGCGCGAGCGAGGTATGTCCACCACCGAGGCGATCCGGATCGGCACCGCCACCACCGGCCGGCTGATCACCGCGGCCGCCCTGGTGCTCGCCGTAGTGGCGGGCGCGTTCGTGTTCTCCGATCTGGTGATGATGAAGTACCTCGCCTTCGGTCTGCTGATCGCTCTGCTGTTGGACGCGACGATTGTGCGGATGTTCCTGGTGCCGGCGATCATGAAGATGCTCGGCGACGACTGCTGGTGGGCGCCACGATGGATGAAGCGGCTGCAGAACAAGATCGGCCTCGGCGAGATCTACCTGCCGGACGAACGCAAGCGGGCGGGCTACGGCGAGCCCGAGGTCGCTCTCGTCGGCGCCACAGCAGCGGTGGGCGCTGCCGCAGTGGGTAGCGCCCCGGTGATCGACACGCCCACGACGCGGTTCCGGACCGCCAAGGCCGACGACGGGCGGGATATCGGTTCCTGGCTCGGAGAACTGCGCAACAAGACGCGGCGGACGGCGGGCGTCGAGTCGTCGGAGGAGCCCACCGAGGTGAGCGCCGGACCGTCGATCACGCCGGTGCTCACCGAGCACGTGATCGCCGAGGACGCCACCACAGCGATTCCCCGGCAGTCGCCGTCGATCTCCGCCGAGGCGACCCGGGCCATCCCGGTGAGCCGGCCGGGATCCGTCGACTCCGATGTGGCGACCGAACAACTCAACGCACGCGCCAAGGGCCGAGGCTAGACCGCGGGGGTATCCGGTTGAGGCGCCATGATCAGCGGGCCGTCGCCGGCTCCCAGGTGCGCCGCCTCGACGGCGGGGTCGGAAGCGGCCAGCACCCGGATGGCGCTATTAAGGAAGGCCAGTAGCGGCACGGCCAGCAGTGCCCCGACGATGCCCGCCACCACCGCCCCGGTGGAGATGGCCAGTACGATCGCCAACGGGTGGATCGACACGGCTCGACCCATCACCAGTGGCTGCAGGACGTGGGCCTCCAACTGCTGGACGGCGACGATCAGCCCGAGCGTGATCAGCGCGTAGATGAAGCCCTTGGCCAGCAGTGCCACCACGACCGCGATGAATCCGGTGAGCACCGCACCCACCAGGGGGATGAACGCGCCGAGGAACACCAGCGACGCCAGGGGCAGTGCGAGTGGCACGCCGATGATCGCCAAACCGGCGCCGATGCCGACGGCGTCGACCAGTGCCACCAGGAATGTCGCCCGGACATAGCCGATCAGCGATCCGAAACCGGCCCGCCCGGCATCGCGGACCCGGTCCCGGGTGTGCGCGGGCACAATCGTGGTCAGGTATGCGTAGATGTTGCGACCGCCGTACAGCAGGAAGATCAGGGTGAACAGCATCAGCAGTGCACCGGTGATGATCTCGGTCAGGGTGGCCGCGGTGGACAGCGCCCCCGTCGTCAGCTTCTCCTGGTTGTCGCGCAGGGCAGTGATCGCGGTGTCGCCGGCGTTGTCTATCTGCTCGCGGCTCAGGTGCAGCGGACCCTCGATCAGCCACTGGGTCGCGTTGTCAATGCTGCGGGTGACCTGTTCGACAAGACCGGGCAGGCCTGAAATAAATTGGCTGACAACGAAAGTCATGATTCCGCCGAATACCGCGAGCCCGCCCAGAAGCACCAGTGCGACCGCGAGACCGCGCGGCACACGGCGCAGATTCAGCCGATCGACCGCGGGGAGCAGCAGGGCGGTCAGCATGACGGCCAATGCCACCGGGACCACGATCACCCGCAGCTGCCACATCAGCCACAGCAACGCCGCCACCATCGCGGCAATCACCAGCAGCCGCCATGACCATGCGGCCGCCTTACGGACGAAAGGTTCAACCGCGTCGTCGGCCGACATGGGGTCAGCCTAACCCGGCCGCTGTCCACATCCCCGGCGGAAACACCCTGCACAGCTACCCTGAGCAGTGTGGCCCACGACGCGTCGTTTGGTTCCGCCCGCGAGGGGAACCACCGCGCCCAGTCCCGGGGAAAGTTTTCGTGGCTGCGTTGGGCGGTGCTCGGTGTCGCACTGATCGTGCTCGCCGTGGAGGCCACCCTGGTCTGGGACCAGTTGGCCAAAGCCTGGATGAGCCTGCTGTCGGCGAACCTGTGGTGGGTGCTCGCGGCGATCGTGGCGGCCATGGCCTCGATGCACAGCTTCGCCCAGATCCAACGGACGCTGCTGCGCTCAGCCGGCGTGACCGTGCATCAGTGGCGTTCCGAGGCGGCGTTCTACGCCGGCAACGCACTGAGTACGACGCTGCCCGGCGGCCCGGTGCTGTCGGCGACGTTCGTCTACCGTCAGCAACGACTCTGGGGTGCCTCGCCGGTGGTGGCGTCCTGGCAGTTGGTGATGTCGGGTGCTCTGCAGGTGGTGGGCCTGGCACTGTTGGGTCTGGGCGGCGCATTCCTGTTGGGCGCCAAGAACAATCCGTTCTCCCTGCTATTCACCCTCGGCGGTTTCATCGCGCTGCTACTGCTCGCCCAGGCCGTGGCGAGCAGACCTGAGCTGATCGACGGTATCGGCGTCCGAGTCCTAGGTTGGGTGAACTCGGTGCGCGGCAAGCCCGCCGACACCGGACTGCATCGGTGGCGCGGGACGCTCACCCAACTGGAATCGGTGAGCCTGAGCCGCCGCGCACTGTCCGAGGCCTTCAGTTGGTCGCTGTTCAACTGGGTCGCCGACGTCGCCTGCCTGGCCTTCGCGGCCTACGCGGCGGGCGGGCATCCCTCACTGGCCGGGTTGACCGTCGCATACGCCGCAGCCCGGGCCATGGGTGCGATTCCGCTGATGCCGGGCGGCCTGCTGGTCGTGGAGGCGATTCTGGTGCCCGGCCTGGTGTCGAGCGGAATGACACTGCCGAACGCGATCTCGGCGATGCTGATCTACCGCCTGGTGAGTTGGATCTTCATCTCGGCGATCGGCTGGTTGGTGTTCTTCGCCATGTTCCGCACCGACGGTGCGCTGGACCCCGAAGTCCCGGTGGAAGAGCTGGCCGCCCAAGAATTGGCCGACCAGGAGTTGGCTGACCTCGAGGGTCGGCGTGATGAGCACCATGAAGACTGACAGGGCATCCACGACCCACACGCTGCCCGCACTTGCCGTCGATATTGCTTTCATCGCGCTGTTTGCCGCCGTGGGTCGACGCAATCACGCGGAGGGGTTGAGCATCGGCGGTGTCGCCGAGACGGCCTGGCCGTTCGTGGCCGGCGCGGTCGTCGGGTGGTTGATCTCGCGGGGTTGGCGTCAGCCGACGGCAGTGGTTCCGACCGGCATCACGATATGGGTATGCGCCGTCGCGGTGGGAATGTTGTTGCGCAAAGCCACATTTGAGGGAACCGCGGCAAGTTTCGTCGCGGTGGCAACCCTGACCATCGGGCTGCTGCTACTGGGCTGGCGGGCCGTCGTCACGAGGGTGAGCGGCCGCCGTCGCTAGGGCGAGGGAACGTCGAGGTCGTCGGATTGGCCGCAGCGGGCCTTCAGATCCACCAGTGGCTGGCGGATACCCGCCAGATCCGTCCGCACTGACGGGTTGGCATCGAGGTACTGCCGCACCGAATCGCGCAGTGTGTCGCGCGGCGTGCCTTCCAGTCCGGTGAAGAAATCGTTGACGTCGGGGTGAACGAACAGGTACGCCGATGTCCCGGCGGAGACGCCGGCGGCCACACCGGCAAGGTCCGCGGCGGTGCAGTTCGGTGGCGCGGCGAGCGCCGACGGCGCCATGCCGACAAGAAGGGCTCCGGCAACGGCGCCTGCACCGATCGAAACACTCATCGCGCGACCGACCTGACGGACAGTGATCATCTTCGGACTCCCTCACTTGACGTTGGGATCATCGTAGTGCGCGATGCCGGATCTCGACCCGAATGACACCGGTGGCGCTGCGGTAGGCTCGCAGCACGCACTTCGGGGCAATGCGGGGAGACCACCATCCAGCAGTTCATGATGCGCCTGAGCGGCAGTCTGCGCAGACATCGATGGCTGGTCTTCGCATGTTGGCTGCTGGCGCTGCTGCCGTCGATATACCTTGCGCTGACCCAGTCGAACCAGCTCACCGGCGGTGGTTTCGAGGTGGCCGACTCCCAATCGCTGCAGGTTCAGACCGAACTCGAAAACCATTTCCCACAGCAGGGTTCCTCGCCACTGGCTCTGGTGGCGGCGCCGCGAGCCGACGCGACCTACGACGATATGGCTGCGGCCGTAGCCGAACTCGAACAGGCGGCCGGACAGGTTTCCAGCGTCGAGGTGGTGGCCAACCCCGCGCAGCCCGAACCGGCGCCGGACCGCCCCTACGTGCTGTCGTTGAAGCTGGGTTTCAACAACAGCGGCGCGGTCGACATCGCCCGGCAACTGCGGACCACAATCGGTGTCGACGGCACCCGGCCCGGCACGACCGACAACGGCCGGGTTCGCCTCTACGTCATCGGGCAGGGCGCCCTCGGCGCGGCCGCGCAGAGCACAACCAAACATGACATCGCCGCCGCCGAACGGTGGAACCTGCCGATCGTCCTGATGGTGTTGGTCGCGGTGTTCGGCTCGCTGGCCGCCGCCGCGATACCGCTGGCGTTTGCGATCTGCACCGTCGCCGTGAGCATGGGTGTGGTCTATCTGCTGTCGACGGTGACCACGATGTCGGTGTTCGTCACGTCCACGGTGTCGATGTTCGGCATCGCCCTGGCAATCGATTACTCGCTATTCATTCTCATGCGGTACCGGGAGGAGTTACGCGCCGGACGCGACAGCGATCAAGCCGCCGACGCCGCCATGGCGACATCGGGTCTGGCCGTTGTGCTTTCGGGCCTGACCGTGATCGCCTCGCTCACCGGCATCTACCTGATCAACACCCCGGTGTTGAAGTCGATGGCCACCGGCGCGATCCTCGCGGTGGCGGTCGCGGTGCTGACGTCGACCACGCTGACGCCGGCCGTACTGGCCACCTTCGGGCGTGCGGCGGCCAGACGCTCACCGCTGCTGCATTGGTCGCGCCGGCCGGAGTCGACCCAGTCGCGGTTCTGGACCCGCTGGGTCGGCACAGTGATGCGGCGGCCCTGGGCGTCGGCGCTGGCGGCTGCGACGTTCCTGCTGCTGCTGGCCGCACCGGCGTTCTCGATGACGCTCGGCAACAGCATGCAACGGCAGTTCCCGTCATCACACGAGATCCGGGGTGGTGTGGCTGCCGCCGCCCAGGCGTTGGGCCCCGGTGCGCTGGGGCCGGTACGGGTGCTCGTGGGGTTCCCGGCCGGCGATGCATCCAACCCGGGCAACACCGCGACACTGGATGCCGTCGCCGCAAAGATCTCCGAGGCACCCAATGTCGTCTCGGTGTCACCACCGGTATTCGCCGACGACAACAGCAGTGCCTTGATCTCGACGGTGCTGTCGGTGGATCCCGAGGATCTGGCCGCGCGCGACAGCATCGACTGGATGCGCGCGCAACTGCCGACGGTTGCCGGTACCTCCCGGGTGGACGTCGGCGGCCCCACCGCACTGATCAAGGATTTCGACGACCGGGTGTCGCAGACCCAGCTCCTGGTGTTCGGTTTCGTCTCGCTGATCGCCTTCGTGATGCTGCTGATCTCGATCCGGTCGTTGTTCCTGGCACTCAAGGGTGTCGTGATGACCATCCTGTCGGTGGCCGCCGCCTACGGCAGCCTGGTCGCGGTGTTCCAGTGGGGATGGCTGGCGGACCTCGGGTTCGAACCCATCTCATCCATTGACAGCACCATCCCGCCGTTGGTGCTGGCGATGACGTTCGGCCTGTCGATGGACTACGAGATCTTTCTGCTCACCCGGATCCGGGAGCGGTACCTACAGTCCGGCGATACCCGCGACGCGGTCGCCTACGGCGTGGCCACCAGTGCGCGCACCATCACCAGTGCGGCGTTGATCATGATCGCGGTGTTCCTCGGCTTCGCCTCCGCGGGTATGCCACTGGTCGCCGAACTCGGCGTCGCCTGTGCGGTGGCCATCGCCGTCGACGCCACCGTGGTCCGCCTGGTCATGGTGCCCGCACTGATGGCGATGTTCGATCAGTGGAACTGGTGGTTGCCCGGCTGGCTGGACCGGATCCTGCCGTCGGTGGACTTCGAAAAGCCGCTGCCCAAAGTCGATCTCGGCGATCTGGTGGTGATCCCCGATGAGATCACCACGGTGGCGCCCCCGGCAGCCGACCTTCGGATGGTGGTCAAGGGTGCGGCGCGGCTCAAAGAAATGGCGCCCGACGCCGTCAGCGTGGCCGATCCGCTGGCCTTCAGCGGCTGCGGGGCCTCAGCGGGCCGGGGCGTGAAGTCCGGCCGCGGCTCCCGAACCGCGACACTGCGTCCGATTCACCCGGTGACCATGTGGCGGGGCCGGCTTGCGGTCGCACTCGACGCGCTGGAAACCGAGACCGAGTTCGAGCGTCGCTGCCCGGTCGAGACCACCAACGTGCAACTGCCCACCGGCGACCGGTTGCAGATACCGACTGGGGCAGAGACCCTGCGGTTGAAGAGCTACCTGGTGCTGTGCCGGAACAGCCGGTCGGACTACGCCGAACTCGCCGACCTGGCCGATGCCATGAACATAGAGAACGCCGCGACCGTGCTGGCCGGGATCGACGGGTACTACAGTTCTGGGCAACCACACCGGCAGTGGATCGCGACGCAACTCGTCCGCAGGCTGGCCGATCCGGTTCCCACCGACGCCGCCGACGACGAGCGCTGGTCTGCCCCGGACGCGACGGCGGAGTGGGACGATATCCGGACGCGGTGCCTGTCGCTGGCTGTGGCGACACTGGAGGAAGCGGGTTGACGGTGGCCATCGACGACACACCCGTCGAGTTCTGGCCTACGTCGTCGATCCGCTCAGCGCTGGAGACCGGCGATATCCGCATCTGGCAACGCATCGTCGTCGCCATCAAACGTGATCCGTATGGACGCACCGCGCGCCAGGTCGAGGAAGTACTGGAAACCGCTGCGCCGCAGGGAATCTCCAAGGCGCTCAACGAGGTTCTGGTGCGCGCCCGCAGCCACCTGGAAGCCAATGAGCGCACTGAGGCGGCCCGCCATGTCCAGTTACTTCTGGAGCGATCCGGCCTCGGCGAGCAGGAGTTCGCCTCCCGGATCGGCGTTGCGCGCGAACATCTTTCGGCTTATCTTGACGCCTCGGTCAGCCCGCCCGCATCACTAATGATCCGGATGCGCCGGCTTTCGGACCGATTCGCCAAGATTCGCGCCCAGCAGGCCTCAGGCGAGGACACGGGGCCCGACGACGAGTATCCCGAACCCGAATCTGGCTGAGCCTCAACCCATTTAGGGCGCCGGTGGCGCAGGAGTGCCGTTGCTGCCGGTAGATCCTGGAGGGTTGCCGCTACCACCGGTGCCGCCGTAGCCGCCGACTCCGGACGTGGTGCCGCCGTTGCCGCCGGGGCCGCCGTTTCCACCGGCCCCGCTTCCCGCGCCTTTGCCACCCGTGCCACCGTTGCCGCCATTACCGATCGAGCCACCGGCGCCGCCGGTGCCACCGGCGCCGCCCTTGGCATTACCGCTGCCGTTGCCACCGGTGCCGCCGGTACCGCCGTTGCCGGAGGGGGCCGTGGCCGCTGATCCGTCAGTGCCGTTGGCGCCATAGATGGAACCGGTTCCGCCCTTTCCGCCGGCTGCGACCGTACCGGGATTCCCGCCGGCGCCGCCGCCGCCGCCCTTAGCGCCACCTCCGCCGAATGCACCGTTTCCACCGCTTCCGCCGCGGCCGCCGTTGCCGCCGCCGGCGGCGTTACCGCCTGAGCCACCCGCGCCGCCAACTCCTGTGGAGTCAAAGAAGAACAGGATCGCCCCGGTTCCCGCGTTACCACCGGCACCGCCGGTGGCGCCGCTTCCACCGCTACCGCCCTTAC
>Ga0209500_10002940_pt1 | contig 11844 bp, 14 predicted proteins | sample S_140212_EF_Meta_FD_187323 | JGI IMG/M metagenome (GOLD analysis project Ga0209500, IMG submission 187323) | Freshwater microbial communities from Lake Simoncouche, Canada to study carbon cycling - S_140212_EF_MetaG (SPAdes) (version 2) | ecosystem: Environmental > Aquatic > Freshwater > Lake ...
CTGGAACTTCCTTAAGTCCAACTGCCGATAACCTAATTGATTTGGTTTACTCAGTTGATACAGCAGGTCGTAGATTACCTGGAACTGGTTTCCAAATGAACGGTGCATCAATTGCAGCCGTGCGTAAATTGAAAGATTCAGCTGGATATTACTTATTCCAACCATCTCTTTCAGCAGAAGCACGCGACTTGCTACTTGGTTACTCCATTTACGAAAACCCAGCAATGGCATCAGCAGCTTCAGCAGTTAAACCAGTAATATTTGGAAACTTGCCAAGCTACTATGTTCGTCAAGTTGGCGGAATCAAACTGGATCGTTCTGATGATTTTGCTTTCAACACAGACCTTGTGACATTCCGTGCCACATTCCGTGTTGATGGTAACTTGATTCAAACAAGTCACGTTAAATACTTCAAGTCAAGCAACTCCTAATCCGAGTCTGATTTGAAAAAAGTTCTGGGACACGGAGCGCAGGCCGTGTCCTAGACATACTCGTCCCCTATCTGTAATAAGGTAGGGGACACCCTGCGTACATATGGAGACTCTGCGTGAATCGTGAACAAAAAAGATTATTAGCAAAACAAAACAAAAAACAAAACCTACAAAATGATGTACAGCACCCAAGACGTATTCTGTGGGTTTCTAATGCCCCTTGGGCTTCAACTGGTTATGGGCAACAAACAGCTCAAGTAATTCCAAGAATGAAAAAAGATAATAATGATGTTGCAATTGTTGCAAACTATGGTTTAGAAGCATCTAATTCAAGTTGGAACACAGAGTTTGGTGCTGTTCCCATTTATCCTCGCGGTATGGAGCAATGGTCTAATGATGTTATTCCTGCACATATGCACGATTGGGTTGTGCGTGACACAGATGCTGAACACTTGTTGATGACTTTATTTGATGTGTGGGTATTCAAGGGGGAGAAGTGGGCTGAGTGGCCTGTTGCTTCTTGGACTCCAGTTGATCACGTTCCAGCACCACCAGAAGTTTCAGCTTGGTGCAGACTTCCAAATGTTTACCCGATTGCTATGAGCAAGTTTGGTAAAGCAATGTTTGAAAATGTTGGCATTGAATCTTGGTATGTACCACACGCTATTGAAAAAGTTTTCAAGCCAACAAATCAAATCATTTTAGGTAATGGTGAACCTATTGAACCTAAAAAGTTTATGAATATTCCTAATGACAAGTTTGTTGTTGGTATGAACGCAGCAAACAAAGGCATTATGCCTAACAGAAAAGCATTTGGTGAAAACTTGTTAGCATTTTCAATGTTTTCAAAACAATTTGATGACGCAATTTTGTATATACATACTGACCCATCAGGTTCTCTTGGTGGAATAAAAATGATGGACTTAATTATCTCCGTTGGTCTTGCTCCAGAGAAAGTCGTTTTTGCTGATCCGTATTTGCTGAGGACTGGTGTTAATCAGGAAACTATGGCAGCAATTTATTCCCAGTTTGATGTGATGCTTGCAACTTCTTATGGTGAGGGTTTTGGTGTTCCTACTGTAGAAGCCCAGGCTTGCGGTGTCCCAGTTATTGTTTCCGACTTTGCTGCTTCAGCTGAACTTTGTGGTGATGGTTGGAAAATTAGTGGGCAACCTCTTTGGGATGCTCCTCAAAAAGCGTTCTTTCATATTCCTAACATTCCTGAAATTGTTGAGGCACTTAAACAGGCGTATAACAGAACTCGTGGTTCATCACAGAAAGCAATTGATTTTGCTAAACAATATGATGCAGATTCTGTTTATGAGGCTGATTGGAAACCTACTTTAGACAGCATCTTCAACAGGGTCGCTTCAGATAGCCTTAAAAAGCCCTCAGAATCAAAATAAACGACTTTTACTATTAGAGGTGAGTAACTTGATACCTGCAATGATTGTTCCTGTTTTGGCACGGTATGACCTTTTAGACAGAATGATTGCGTCAATCAACTACCCAATAAAAGATTTAATAGTAATTGACAATGGGGCAAAGACAACTGATTGGTCACCTACCTGGAATCAATGGGTGTCAAAAACTTGGCATCTGAAGTTTCCTAGCAATCTAGGTGTCCCTGTTTCTTGGAATCTTGGAATCAAATCTTTACCAATGTCTGACTACTGGCTTATAGCAAACTTTGATATTGAGTGGGGTGGTGACTCGTTAAAGCTATTTGCTGAACAATCATCTGCTGACAAGTTGCTTTTATCTAATGGAAGCCCAGAATGGTGTGCTTTTGCTATCGGATCAAAAGTTGTTGAAACGGTTGGCTTGTTTGATGAGTCATTCGTTCCAGCTTATTTTGAGGACACAGACTACAAACGCAGAGCAGACTTTTTTGGTGTAAATGTTGAGTCGTCTTTTATTCCAGTAGCGCACGATAATTCATCAACACTTAAAGCAGGATTCCAAAGGCAGAACGATTTTAGTTTTGGTGCAAACGCTGACTATATGAGTGACAAAGTTAAAACACAAAACTTTACTGAGGGTAAATGGGATATTAAACGTAGGAGACAACTGGGATGGGATTAAGAACTTACACAGGTGGGACTTTTGATTTGTTTCACGCAGGTCACGTCAAGTTCCTTAAACGCTGTCAAGAACTTTCAGGATTAACTGGAACTGTAACTGTTTCACTTAACACAGATGAGTTCATTTATGAATACAAAAAAGTTAAACCAATCTTGAGCTATCAAGAAAGATTTGAAGTTTTATCTTCCTGCAAATATGTAAATTTTGTTGTTCCCAATACTGGTGGTGCTGATTCAAAACCTGCTATTGAGGAATGTAAACCTGATCTGATAGCGATTGGTTCTGATTGGGCTGGGAGAGATTATTACAAGCAGATGCAGTTTGATCAAGACTGGTTGGATGAACGCAACATAAGTTTGATTTACATTCCTTATACCAAAGGCATTTCAAGCACTCTTATTAAGCAAAAAATATGATCATTGACGCAATAACTTTCGGTGGCGAAGTCGATATGCTTGAGGGTCGTCTTGAAACTAAATATGATGATGTAGATGTTTTTGTAATAGTTGAGGGCGATTTGATGTATGCCAATCAACCTAAAGGTTATTTGTATGAAGAAAATCTTGATAGGTTTGAGAAGTTTTCTGACAAAGTTGTATATACAAAAATTAAATCGTTAAATAATAATGATGCTTGGGCTAATGATTATCATCAAAGAAGTCAGCTAAGTGGTGCGGTTAAAAATGTTGTTCAGTCTGATTCAGATGTTGTGATTGTTTGCGATACAGACGAATGGTATGACAGCAATGTTGTCAAAGAATTAGATAAAGTTATTGCTTTCAATATGCCTAAATATCATATGAGCCTTTACTGGTATCACAAACACGAACTGACTGGTATTGCTGGGGCGTGGAAATTTTTGAATGGTAAAGATTTGAATAATGAGCGTTGGGCTAGAAATTCTTTTGAGTCTGTGACTTGTGGTCATCATTTGACTTCTATGGGCAGTTTAGATTACTTGATTAGAAAAGTGAGAGGTTTTGCCCATCAAGAGCTAGTTTCAAATGATGTGGATGAACAGTTAAAGCATTGTTGGACTTATGGTCACGATTTAGCCAATGAACAGTTCACGGAAATAACTTTAGAGTCAGCAAATTATCCTAAGTGGATTATGGAACATAAAGCACCTGCTGGTTGGTATAGGAAACGACCTTGATTGTTATTGCCACAACTCCTGGTAGGGAGAATTGGTTGGCACAATGTTTAGCTTCTATTACTAAACCTGTGATGGTGTTATCTGATTTCACTTTTGAACTGGGCAAAATACATTGGTTGTTCAATAACACTAACCTTGAACGTTTCTTTTTTTTGCAAGATTCTGTGGTTATCAAAGATGAGCGAATATTTGAGTTACTAGATGAGAACGCTTCGATTGCGTTGAGTAGTGATCCAAGCATTTATGGAATGTATTTAGGTATTTATGAGCGAGAACATTTGGCAAAAATTGATATTCCTGTTCCTCAGTCTAAAAGGGAAGCAATTGAGTTTGAGATGACTTGGACAGCAAAATATTGTCAGGCTGCTAAGAATGTGCGTATTGCCTTTCCTGACCTTGCTGATAGGAATGCCATCAAAAAAGAGATAGTCTTTGGCAGAGAGAATCTTGTTTTAGAAAATGATTTTTTGATTAAATACAAAGGTAACTGGGGTCAGTTAGTAGTCTAAACTGGTACTAAGAACTTAGGAGTTATTTTGGCTATAAACAATGGCTACGCAACACTTGTAGAAGTGAAAGCGGCCTTACGCATTGCTGACTCAGTTGATGACTCATTGCTGGATATGGCAGTTGAATCTGCTTCCAGACTTATTGATGGTTACGCTGGTCGCATATTTTATTCAGCAGGAACTGCAACTAGATATTTTGTTGCACAAGACGATTTTAATGTTGAAGTAGATGACCTTGCTAATGGAACTGTAACTATTACTACAGCTCAAGATGCTGATGGTGTTTTTGATACAACTTGGGGAACAGATGATTACCAACTCGAACCACTTAACGGTGTTCTAGATGGAATGAACTGGCCTTACACAAACATTCGTGCAGTTGGTGACTACTTGTGGCCTATTACTGGCGGCGAAGCGTTAATCAAAGTTCAAGGAACTTTTGGTTGGCCTAGTGTGCCAATCGCAATCAAACAGGCTTGCATCATTCAGGCATCAAGAATATTCAAACGTTTGGACAGCCCACTAGGTGTAGCAGGCTTTGGTGACCTAGGAGCAATTAGAGTTTCATCTCAACTTGATCCAGATGTTGCACAACTTGTAATGCCTTATAGACGGATGAGAAACATAATTTAATGGCATCCATTTCCAGTCTACGTTCAGGTTTGGCAACAAGGCTTGCAACAATAAGTGGTTTAAGAACTTCAGCTACTTTGCCTGATAACCCAAACCCACCTGTAGCTTTAATTTCACCTACCTCTATACAATTTGACCAAGCATTCAGAAAAGGTATGCAAACTTACAGTTTTACTGTGATGGTTATTGTTGGCAGAGTTGATGAGAGAACAGCACAAAACAATTTAGACGCATACTGTTCAAGCACAGGAACGTCTAGCATAAAACTTGCAATTGAGGGCGATAAAACTCTTAACGGAGTTGCTTTCGATACAAGAGTGACCGAGATGAGAAACTACGGTCAAGTATCAATTGGTGAGATAATATATCTAACAGCAGAGTTTACAGTCCTCTGTTACGCAGACTAGGAGCAACAAACAAATGGCGAAATTCGCAGCAGTAGATCACAAGATTACTGTTAATGGAACAGACTTCTCAACTTCCTTAAACAGTATTGAACTTTCACAAGAAGCAGACAATTTAGAAACAACTGCTTTTGGTTCTGGTTGGAGAACTAGAATCGGTGGCTTGAAACAAGCCTCAGTAACATTAAACTTTATGCAAGATTTTGCAGCAGGTTCAGTTGATGCAACATTGAATCCTCTACTAGGCACAATTGCCACAGTAGTTATTCAAGCAACAGGAACTGTTACAGCATCTTCACCAAGCTATTCGCTAACCGCGTTGGTTACACAATACAGTCCGTTCGCAAGCTCAGTTGGGGATATTGCTACATTATCTGTCCAATGGCCTGTAACTGGAACTGTTACAAGGGCAACTGCGTAAACATATGAAACTAAACTTGCGCGTTACATATAACACAGGTGAACCAAAAGAAATCACTTGTTCTGCAAAAGACCTAGTTGCGTTTGAGGAAAAATATAATAGGTCAGTAGCTAGACTCCAAGACGAGTTTAAGATTACTGACCTTTTATATCTTGCTTGGCATTCAGAAAAAAGAACTAACGCTGTCAAAAAAGAATTTGATGGTTGGTTAGATGATGTTGATTCTGTTGAAGTGAGCGACAAAGACCCAAAATAATTGGGCTAGGTGACAATTCAACTCATTGGTACATTGCTTACTTAGCCGTTGAGACAGGTATTGCCCCCTCGCTTTTAATGCAAGAATCTGACAGAATGTTATTTACACTTGGTATGTATCTGCGTTGGCGTGCCACACAACAGATGAGGCCAAATGCTTGAAGTTGAAGTTATTGGTATTCGCCAAGCGTTAAATACTCTTGCTCGTTTTGATAAAGAACTTGTTAAAGAGTTGCGTATTGATTTGGCTAAAGTTGCTGCTCCTTTGTCATCAAAAATTAAATCAAATATTCCAACTTCTGCACCTATTCGTGGTTTTCGACATAATGGTCGCACTGCTTGGCCTACTGGCCCAGTAAGTGTAAGGACTAAATTAAATACTTCAGCTAGCCGCAGAGGTTTAGCAAAAGCAATGGCAGTTATTTCAGTAACTAATGCTGGGGTTGAAATTGCTGATATGGCTGGGCGTAGAAACAAAATTAAATCTTCTGGCAGTTCACGTTCTTATGTAAAAGGCAATGTGATTATGGATCATAGAATAAATCGTCAGGGCGCTTATATGATTCAGGCTTTAAGCCAAACAGGTCGTGGTAGAGCATCTCGTTACATTTATCCTGTGGTTGAAAAATTCAAAAGCACGATTACTATGGAGATTGATAAAACTATTCAACAAGCGATTCTTAAAGGCAATGAACGCTTGAAACAAAAGGCTGCTGCTTAATGTCAATTAACGTAAAAATTGATTCCACCTGGGATTCCAAGGGGCTGAATCAAGCTGTTAAAGACATTAACACCATCAAATCTCAACTTTCTTCTGTTAAAGCAAGTAGTGCTCAAGCCAGTCAAGGGTTTGCTGCTTTTGGTGGAAGTCTTAAAAAAATTGGTGCTGCTGCTGCTTTGGCTTTTGGTGCTAAAGAGATTGGTCAGTTCTTTAGTTCGTCTATTAAAGGTGCTATTGAGGATGAGAAGTCTTTAAGGATATTAAATAAAACTTTAGCGAATATGGGTTTTCGTTCTGCTGCTGGTCAAGTTGATCAGTTTGTTCAGCAACTTCAATATTCTGCTGGTATTGCTGATGACCAGTTAAGACCAGCGTTAAATAATTTAGTCATTGCAACAGGTAATGTTTCAGATTCACAAAAATTGTTACAAGTTGGTTTAGATGTTTCAGCTGGTAGCGGTAAAGACTTAGACACAATTACTGTTGCCCTTGCAAAGGCGTATAACGGAAACTACACAGCCTTAAAGAAACTCAACCTTGGTATTGATGAATCTTTAATTAAGACTAAAAACTTTGATGGCATTGTTTCTGTTTTAACCACAAAGTTTGCTGGGGCTTCTGCTAACGCTGTTGATACTTATGCTGGAAAACTTGCTGTTCTTAAACTTGGTGTTGATGATGCTAAAGAAGCTATTGGTTATGGGCTTCTTAAAGGAATTGAAGATGTAACTGATGCTTTAGGTCTTAATGCTGGCGGATTAGCAAAAATTACAGCTGATGCTGGTTACGAAATAGGAAAATTCTTTGAGGGTGTTGGTATTGCTGTTGTTCAACTTATTCAATGGAAGCAAGCATTAGATCAAACAGATTCTCCTTTTGGCAAATTTGTTAATAGAACGATTGAGGCTGTTGGAAACGTAGCAACATTAGCCGTCAAACTTACTGGAATAACTCAACTGTTTGGTTTCTTTACTGACAAAGTTGATGAGCAAAGCAGAGCACAAGTTGAAAATAATAGGTGGCAGGCTCAAGCCGATTATTGGTTAAAACAAAAAACTACAACAACTACTGGTGCTATAACGGCTGACGATAATTACAAAAAAGCACAAGATGAACTAAAAAAGAGTACGCAATCTTTAATTGAAACTAATAAAAGTTATTCAGACTTTGTTGCTGGAACTTCACCCAAATCTGTTGTAGGTGCAACAACCTTAGCTCAGACAGCATTAGGCGATATACAAAAACTTATGGTAGGTCACCCAAAGATAAACGATAATTTAACAAAATCATTTAAGGACTTAGCCTCAGTTGTCCAAACCAACTTCTCTTACGCTTTAGACCAAGCCAAATCAAAACTTGATGAAGCCAAACAACAATACAACTCTTTCAAAGATTCAATCAAATCTTCCATTACTGGTGTAGTCAGTTTTACAACAATTGAAGAAGGATCGACTTTCCTTGACACCCTAGAAGCCCAAGCTAAAAAGGCTCAAACTTTTGGTTCACAGATTCAACAACTTTTGGCTATGGGATTAAACCAGACTGCAATTACTCAGATTGCTAACGCAGGTTATGAAGTTGGAACAACTATTGCTGATGAAATCATTAAAGGTGGTTCAACTGTTGTAACTCAAGTGAACACTTTGGTTGCAAGTGTTGAATCTGTTGGTGAAACTGTTTCTGCTTCTTTGGCTGAGCAATTTTATGCTGCTGGTGTCAATGCGGCACAGGTTCTTGTTGATTCTCTTATACAAAAACTTAATGAGTCTGCCGCACTTATTGCACAAGCAATTGCTAATGCTACTAAAGGACAAACTACTGCAACTGATAGTAAAAAAAGTGGCAAATCAGATGGAAAAAAGAAAAGGGCGCTTGGCGGAACAGTTTTTCCAAATACAAGTTACCTTGTTGGAGAGAACGGTCCAGAAATCTTTAGCCCATTAACTGCTGGAAACATAATCCCAAATAATCGCATAAGCGGTAATGGTGGAGCAAACATAAGCATTGTTGTAAACGCAGGCATAGGCACAAATGGAACACAAGTAGGTAAAGACATTGTTGAAGCCATCAAAAAATATGAAAGAACCTCTGGACAAGTCTTTGCGAGCGCCTAATGGCATTACCAAACACTAAAATCTTTATTGCTTTTAACCTTTCAGCTCTTGGCGGTTCATATTTCACTCTTAACGACACAGTTAAAGGTGTTCTGAATAACACAACTTATCCTCTTGTAGGTGATACATATGTTGATGTGACTTCTTATGTTAGGGATGCTTCTTTCAGTCGTGGTGCTTCTCGCGAACTCACAGGTTTTCAAACAGGTCAAGCCTCAGTAACTTTTAATAACAGAACAAGAATATTTGACCCTTATTACACTTCAGGTATTTATTATGGTCAGATTGTTCCTAAAAAGAAGTTCAAGGTCACAAGCAATGACATAACAGTTTTTACAGGCACTATTGATGACTGGAATCTTTCTTATGATGTTTCAGGTGACTCTTTAGCAACAATTACTTGCTCAGATGGTTTCAACTACTTCTCAAATACTTTGCTTAACACTTTCACTAACACCCAAGAACTATCAGGTACAAGAGTAAACGCAATCTTAAACAAAACTGAAGTGAACTGGCCTATTGGTGATCGTGCCATTGATGCAGGTAACTCAACCCTCAGAGCGGACACAGTTGCCCAGGACACAGAAGTTTTAGGTTACTTGCAAACTGTTGCTTTATCTGAACGAGCTAACTTATTTATGAACAAAAGCAACATTATTACTTATGATGATGCTGCAACAATTATTGCTAGGGCAATAATACCAACTTTTGCTGATAACGCTCAGGATGGAACAATAAAATACACAAACATTGATGTTATCTATGGAACAGAAAATCTGTATAACAGGGTCTCTGCTACTAACGTTGGTGGCACTATTCAGACAGCAAACGACACTACTTCACAAACGGCTTATGGTATTTCAGCGTTCTCTTTAGATGGTTTACTTTTGACTGATGATGCTGGGGCTAACAAGCTGGCAACAAACATTTTGGGTCAGTATAAGAATCCTGAGTTGCGTATTGATTCGATTTCACTTGACTTAAATAGTTTAACTACAGCTGAACAATTAATAATACTTAACTTAGAGCTTGTGAATGTGTCTAGAGTAATTTTTACACCTAACAATACTGGTAACGCTATTGATCAGTATGTTCAAATCATTGGGTTAAACCACGATCTAAGACCTGATTCACATACTGTTTCAATCTTCTTTAGGTCTATTGGTGCTAACCCATTTATTTTGAATGACACAGTTAATGGCCGTTTGGCTATTTATGCCCCTGCAAGTTATGATGACTCTGCTTACCAATACAACTCAAGTACAGCGCTGTATGATGGTACTGTGACCTTTGGTTATCAACTAGGAGCATAATGGCAAGAAATTACCCCACAGCGATTGATACTTTAAGCAACCCTTTAACAACTGATACTTTGGCTGGAGTCAGTCACGCTGGACAACACGGTGACGCTAATGATTCTATTGAAGCCATTGAAGCAAAACTTGGTATTGGTTCATCAAACGCAACCTCAGCAACAGCAGGACAGGCTTTAATTTCTGCTGGTTCTGGAACTACTGCTTGGACAACTATTGGTACAGCAAATGTTTCATCTGGAACGGCTGCAGCAAATACACCTCTTATTGCAGATGGTTCAGGTGGACTTGGTTACACAATTACTAAAGTTGGTACAAGGTATGTTCTTACAGGTGATGTTGCTAACGCAAATGCTTCAGCCAACACTCTTGCTGACATAACAGGTTTAACACACACAGTAGTTTCAGGAACTTCTTATTATTTCAAAGCCGTTATTTTGTACACCTCTGCCGCAACTACAACAGGTTCAAGATTTACGGTTAATGGTCCAACAATGACCGCACTTGGTTTTAGGTCGGAATACACTTTGACAGCAACTACAACAACACTTAACTCTCATCTTGATACTAGACAACTTCCTGCCGCTTCAAACGCCACTTCTTTATTGGTTGGAAATATTGCTTACCTTGAGGGAATGTTTACCCCATCGGCTAACGGCACTTTTGCTATACAATTTGCTTCCGAGGTTTCAAGTTCAGCAATAACAGCCAAAGCGGGCTCATTTTTACATATTTATTAAATCAGTTATGATTAGAACATTAGGAGAAAATAATGGCAACTAAGACGTTTGTTTCGGGTGAGGTTTTAACAGCCTCAGATGTTAATGCTTATGTGAACAATTATCGTGCTGATCTTGTCGCACCTATGGAAACAACTTCAATTTCCGCTACTGCCGCAACAGGAACAATCTCTCTTGATGTTGCTAATCAATCTGTTACTTATTACACCTCAAATGCTTCCGCAAACTTTGTGATTAACATAAGAGCAAATAGTACAACAACTTTGAACACACATTTGCCTTTGAATGATTCTGTAACACACGTTTTTATGGTAACTAATGGAACTGCCGCATATTACCCAACTTCTGTTCAAGTTGATGGTTCTGCTGTTACCCCTAAATGGCAAGGCGGTTCAGCACCAACTTCCGGTAACGCAAGTTCTGTTGATGCTTATTCATTAACTGTTATCAAAACTGCGGCTACGCCAACTTATGTAGTTTTGGCTTCTCAAACAAAATTTGCTTAGGATCTAAATGCCTATTTTAGGAACTTTTGGTGGCGCATCAAGTCGTGCCTATGGACAACGTGCTAGTAGTCCATTTGCTGCAACTGGTTTTACTTCAACAACTACTTACAGTTCTGGTGGAACAAACTACGCAAGTGGCACTTTTACAGCCAATGGAACTTTAACTGTTGTCAATGGTGGTTTTGTTGATTATATGGTTCTTGCTGGTGGTGGTTCAGGTGGTGGTAATAATAATTCTGGTGACCAATCAGGTTCAGGTGGTGGTGGCGCAGGTGGACTTTTAACAGCAACAAATCTTTATTTACCCTCAGGAAGTTATGCAATAACAATCGGTGGTGGTGGCGCAGGTGTTAATGGTTCAAGAACAAGTGGTAATAATACAACTGTCATAGGACCACTAACTTTAACTGCAACAGGTGGTGGCGCAGGTGGTTATTCTCCAGGAAATACAACTGGAGCAAATGGTGGTTCAGGTGGTGGTGGTTCTTACAATGGTACAAGTGGTACAGGTACTTCTGGTCAAGGAAATAATGGTGCAAGTAGTAGCCCTCCCGGT
>Ga0209500_10002941_pt1 | contig 11844 bp, 22 predicted proteins | sample S_140212_EF_Meta_FD_187323 | JGI IMG/M metagenome (GOLD analysis project Ga0209500, IMG submission 187323) | Freshwater microbial communities from Lake Simoncouche, Canada to study carbon cycling - S_140212_EF_MetaG (SPAdes) (version 2) | ecosystem: Environmental > Aquatic > Freshwater > Lake ...
AAGAGCCCACCATCAACCAAAACTATCGTGCCGCTTACCAAGCATCTTGGACTGACCATGGACGATTTGGTGCCAAAATTTCGAAATCAAAAAACTCATCATAGTGTTTGGAACTTTGATATTGACAAAAACAAACAAGGACATATCACTCCTAAACCTTTAGATGTGCTAAAAAACATTATTCTACATTGTACCGACCCTGGCGATGTGGTATTAGATTGCTTTGGTGGATCAGGCTCCACTGCTATGGCTGCACGTGAGACTGACCGAAAATTTATTTTGATAGAAAAAGAACCAAAGTACGTTGAACTTATTAACAACCGACTCAACGGTGTGGCTAATCCAAAACCAGTCAAACCAAAAAAATCCAAAATCGTAAAATACGCTAACCCTGATATTATTAAAGAAGAATGTTCTATTTCGCATACGGAATGAATACCAACAGATCTAGTATGACCTGGAGGTGCCCTGGCGCCATCTCTTTTGGTCACGCTCGATTATTGGATCACGAGTTTAGATTCAGCCACCATGCTGATGTTGTAGTGCGTCCTGGAGAAAGTGTGGACGGAGTATTATGGTTGATCGACGACGATCATCTAGCGGATCTGGATACGCTAGAAGGCTACCCTACATATTACGATCGTGCAGTATTACCAGTTGAATATCAAGGTAATATCATCATGGCAGAATGCTATAGGATGCAACCCGATAATATAGATTGCCGCCCTAGTAAAGGATATTTAGATATGATATTCGAGGGTTATCGAGAATATAATGTCCCTAACGATCAGATATGGACTGCGCTGGGCAGGATTCCAACTTTGCTTGCAAACTAAATGTTGCAAAAAAACCACAGAAAATCGCAACTTTTTGTGTAGAAATCGGTAGACCACTATTGCCCGAAATGCTATAATACACACATAGACAGCAACACACTGGAGCAAAAAATGAGCTACTACATTATCGTTCGTGCTACTGGACTTATCGCTACTGATGGTCCTAACAAGACTCGGTCCTACAAGACCTTTGGTGCTGCTCGCGCTACCCGCACTCGTCTTTGCAACAAGTCAGGTTGGTCAGTTAGCGAGTTGAGCATCGTGGATACCAAGCACTACCAACCTAAAATGGTAACCCGCAAGAACCTCATGAGCGGCATCGAGTTCCAAGAAGATGTGAACACGCCTTACTTCTGCTCGCCCTCCTCCGAAACTTACTGGAGCATGTGATCGGTTGACCGGAATCACCCGTTTTGCTATAATACACACATCAACAACGCACTGGAGCATATTATGATCGCACTAGACAATATTGAAAGCATCCACAACACCGCAGCTCAGGCCGCAGAACAAGCTGCTCAGGACTACATCACCAAGCATGGTGAAGACTGGTACTGCGGCTTTGCTTGGGTTACTGTATACGAGAAGGGCTCAACGAAACTGGGCCGTGCGCTCAAGCGAGTGGGCTTCAAGCCCGCATACGGCGGCGGACTTCAGCTGTGGAATCCCTCAGGACACGGTACACAGAGCATGACGGTAAAAGAAGAAGGTGCCCGTGCCTACGCCGAGGTGCTGCGCCAGTTCGGCATCAAAGAAGCCTACGCAGGCAGCCGCGCTGATTGATCATGCAAAACAAAGATCTAGAAACACAAGGCGCAAACCTAAAATGGTTTGCGGCGCAAGACGCTCGCATGCGTAGCTATGCCCAGAGCACCACTTACAGTGAGCAGGCCAAACTGCGAGCAGAGCGTATGCGTGGTGCTCTTGAACTGTGCTATGCACACAAAGAGGTGCATATAAACTATCGTCAGCGGTTTATCGCCATCAAGATAGATGGTGCCGAAGTTCGGCGTAAAAAAGATCTTGCCTTGCTGGAAGCAGATTGGGCCAAGGAAGGTATCATCAAACGCACGTCAGCCCAAGGCGTGATCTATCGCATTCCGCGATAAGGAGAAGTATGACCAAGTTCATAGTTGGTTTCGTGTTAGGCGTAGTAGTCAGCACCATTGGCTTCACGGGATTGGCTCGTGTGGCAGACCGTGGTGTTGAATCAATCAAACAAACTTCACAAGAGGTAGCAAAATGAAAAAAGACAAAAAACTCAAAACGGCCGCAGTGCCAAAGACCGTGGATCGTTTCGATCTGGAACAGCAAATCATGCAATGCTGGGGCATGGTAGACGATCTCCGAGCATTCGCCAACTCCGGTGCAGATACCGATGAGCTGCGGGCCCTGTCCAAAGTATACGACCGTAAATTCGACATCTTGTTTGAGACCTTCTCGACCATGATCTCGGAAGGTCATTTTGTCGAACACATTCGGCAAACTCCCCAAATCTAAATTAACAAAGAGGTTGACACCCATCAACCTTTATGTTATACTTAGGTCAGCTGTGCGGAACAGCAATTTAAATCAACTTAAAAAAGGCAACTTTATCATGGCAACAGAAAAAACTTTTACCGTAGCAGGTACCGCAACTAACGCAGATGGCACCGTCAAGGTCCGTTTCGCAAACGACTTGGTGGCTCGCATCAAGATTCTCAACAAAAACAACTGCACCAATATCAACTTGGTTGAGCTGCCTAAGGCAATGACCAAGATGGAGGCTCTGCAACATCTGCAGACCCTGGGCATCACTGCTGGTGATGCTGGCTTTGCTGTAGCCAACAAACTGGCTGAAAAAGCCAAGGTGGCTAAGAAAGGCGAAGTCAAGATCAAGGCCACCAAAGTGGTCTCTGCATCTAAGACTCCTGTGACTCAGGAAGCAACAGCCTAATCATTAGGCACTGATTCCGCACGCCAAAGGCCCGCAAGGGCCTTTTCTTTTGGCTAAATATTTCGTGGGCAAAGGCTCATGCGAACTCTGTGCAATACATAATATTATATCGCGGGGAACTACCAGATGCCAAGTTCAAGGGATGGATCAAACAAAATCCCACAGCAGCAGCTCGCATCATAGAAAACCGTTTACATCTGCCCGACTATCGAGCGCTGGGTCTGTTTCAACTTTCATGGGCAGGCGACTGGAACCTCACCACCATATGGGACTCATGGGAACGTCGCCATATCTTCATAGAATAATTTGACATTGTGTCGCTAGGTGTATATAATAGCACATGAGCACAGTGCTCATCAACACAAGGAAAAACAAAATGACCAATCACGAACAAATCGTAGCTGCTTACGAAACATACATTTCTGAAAACGAGAAATTTACAGCCAAGGGTGTGAAAGCCTCAGCGGCTCGGGCTCGCAAGGCTCTGCAGGAGATGAGCAAAGGCATCAAAGAACGCCGCAAAGAGATCACCGCAGAAAAAGAAGCACTAGCGGCAAAATGATCGAGACAGCGACTATTGGTCCGTTGACCTCGGAAGAGGTTAATGACAAGGTTCAAGAGGCCGAGGCTAATATGCTGAGCCGCATGCGAGGTCTTGCGTCGGCAGTGAAGAACCTCCAGGAGTATGATGAGTGGAACGACAAGACCAGAATACCTCGGGGCCTCACTGCCGCCCAGAGTGCCACAGGTGGAATACATCAGGTGGGTCATATCGGCTTAAACCCAAATGTGTATACCACCAACTCTCCTTATCAAAATCTGAACACCATCACCGGCACTAGCGTGAACAGCCTCATCGGCTCTTCCGCCACCGACTATAACATGAAGGTTGAACAATCCGGGCAGATTGATATCCGAGGTGAAAAGGCCGACATCCGGATCAACGGCAAGAGCATGAACAAGTGGATGGAACAGGTGGAACAACGCCTGAACATCCTTACTCCCAATCCTGAACTGGAAAAGGAATGGGACGATTTACGCCGCCTGGGCGAACGATATAGAAAACTGGAGAAGAAATGCCAAGAGAAAGCTCGCATGTGGGAAGCCTTGAAGAAGTTGCCCAAGCCAAAACTATGACACCTAAACAACGCATCACCACCATTGTGAAGTGGATCAAGGCCTATGCCCGAAGTGCCAAAATCAACACTTTGGTGGTGGGAATCTCCGGCGGCATTGATAGTTCAGTGGTGAGTGCATTGTGTGCTAGAACTGGACTTAAAACCATCGTAGTGCAGATGCCCATCCGTCAAAATCGGACCTTGGACAATCGCAGTTCAATGCAAGCAGGTTGGTTGCGAGATCGTTATCCAGACACAGTCATACACATGAGCATGGATTTGACTCCTGTGTTTGCTGCGTTTGAAAAAAAGGTAGACCCTTACTGCGGCATTGAAGATGACACCTACGGAACATACCAGTTGGCCAGTGCCAATAGCCGTGCCAGATTGCGTATGATGACCTTGTATCAGATCGCACAATGCAATCGTGGCATCGTTGTAGGCACAGGCAATCGAGTGGAAGACTTTGGCGTGGGCTTCTTTACCAAGTATGGTGATGGCGGTGTGGACATCAGTCCCATTGGTGATTGCATGAAAACTGCGGTGTGGGACATGGGCCGAGAACTAGGCCTGCCGCAAGAGATCATTGATGCAGCACCCACTGATGGATTATGGACCGATGGTCGAACTGATGAGGATCAACTAGGCATGACCTATCCCGAACTAGAACTGGCTATGACTCAGGCCGAAACAAACTCCGGTGTGGACAACGCACAGGAAAAGAAAAATCTTCGCCGATACCGTGAGATCCGCGCAACGAATCTGCACAAGATGTTGCCGATCCCGGTTTGCAAATTCGACTGGTGAGTGTATAATACACATTAGATCGACCAAAACGATACTGTTTTGATTCGATATTCCGGGTGATTTTGCCCATTTCAGTAAGTAAAACTACCATGAAAGCAAATCAACTATCCTCTCTGGCACAACGCTACGGTTCATATCTGCTGAAGGCCATTGGCCTGTTTGCAGTGATCTATGTGGTATGTGCTGTAACTTCTGCCCGATTCGAAACACTTCGTGAACAATCGGTTGGCCTTCCTGAAGGCTATATCAGTGCTGCTCAACGCACCAAAGAACTGGATTGCCTTACACGCAATATCTACTGGGAAGCTGCAAACGAACCATTTGAAGGCAAAGTGGGTGTAGCACAGGTCACTATGAATCGCATGGAGTCTGGCCGGTTTGCCAGTTCTATATGTGCAGTGGTGTATCAGAAAAATGTGTTCTACGAAAAAGTAGTATGCCAGTTCAGTTGGTTCTGTGAATCAGGACACACTGCCAAGACCATCCACAAGCCATTGTGGAACGAAAGTGAAGAAGTGGCCAAGAAAGTGCTGTTGGAAGGATTCCGCTTGCCGGGATTGAAGAACGCACTTTACTACCATGCGGATTATGTAAATCCGGGTTGGAAAAAGCCCAAGTTAGAGAAAATCGGACATCACATATTTTATGGAGAAAACACATGACCTTTGAACCGCAAACCTGGCCAAAATCTGTATACATTTGGTTGCAGGAACACCTGCCCAGACTCAGTGCAGAAACCCTACAATGGATGGCTGCTCTGGTTCTACATGCTGCCACGGTTCCAACTTTGCTTGCCCTAATGACTGGGCTGAGTGATCGCACCCCTAGCCTGGATATTGTGCTGTTTATGTGGGCTGGCCTGGTGTTGCTGTTCATGCGGGCTGTGGTGCTCAAAGACATGTTGAATATCGTCACAGTTGGCACCGGATTCATTGTACAAGCCGTTTTGATGGCGCTAATCCTGTTCAAATAAATGCAATTATCAGAAAAATATAGTTATGTCACGCAGGCTGATTATGAAACTGTAGCGGGTCCAGATTGGCCATCTTTTGATCAATTTCTATTGCATGACAACATAGAACAATTTGTTTATGATGAGATCGATCAGATGCTGGGTCCTGACGAGGCATTTGATCACCCGGCGTTTTGTGTATTACCATTTTTTGGATTAGAACTAAACAACTCACAAACCGCATGTTGTTTGCTTCCGACTGGGCACGACATTAAAAAAATACGTGCCGAGATGTTGGATGGGCAAAGACCAACAGAATGCGACAAATGTTGGCATAACGAAGATTCTGGAATTAAAAGTGACCGACAGGTAAAAAATGAAACATTGAGTTTTTTGCAAAATGTCACGATCCAATCTCTATTGGAAGATTGTGAACAAGATCGATACGGTGTCAAGATGCTAAAGATTGATACCAGTAGCACTTGTAATGCTACCTGTGTAACTTGCGGCAGTGGAGCAAGCTCAGCCTGGGGTGCCCTGGAAAGAAAAAATAATATAGTACCAGAGAAAAACTGGAGAATACCGTACGATGAATTCACTCAATGGTTAGATTATTCAGACATAAAAGCGGTATCTTTCCGAGGTGGTGAACCATTCTTGAGTCCAACCAATTTTGATATCTTAGATCAGATTTTAAAACACAACAATACTGAATGTTTTGTGAGTTTTGTGACCAATGGCAGCTTTGATCTAACTGATCGACAGAAACATACACTGAGCAAGTTTAAAAAAGTAAATTTTTGTTTTAGTATAGATGGAATTGGACCGGTGTTTGAGTACATGAGATATCCATTGAGTTGGAACAAGATCTTGACCAATATCAAATGGGCACAGGATAATAAGATTGATGTTAGTGTGAGTTATACACTAAGCAATCTAAATCTTTGGTACCACGCACAAACCACAGCATGGTTTCAACAACAAGGAATAAATTTTTTAACTGGTGTGGTAGATTACCCATCTTATTTTCAACCGTCGGCTTTACCCGAAAATATTAAAGATCGTATCATCGCAGATAATCCCGATGTGGCCAAACTATTGGGCAAACATACTGATCAAGACGACCGAAACTATCAAAAGTTTCTTGCTGAAATCCAAAAACAGGATCGTTGGAAAGGTATATCCATAAGAGATTATCTTCCAGAATTCTCCGAGCATTTACCACTTGACCAGTAATAGGGGCTGTGCTATAATAAGCACATGACTACCTGGAGAATGTTATGACCATGCACATGTGCGGCCCTGCCCTGAGTCTCAACGGCAAAAAAAAAGGCAAGGTAAAGTTTCGCAATGCTGCTGAAGCCCAGAAGGCTCGCGAACTTGAAGCTGACTGGAAAGAACTGCTGAAACGTCAAGGTGTGGAGGCTGAGAACAAAAAGCGAGCCCGGGCCATGAAAGCAGAGCCCTTGGTGTATCGACTAGAAACACCAGTGGGTCGCACCAACACTCATCACATCCCAAGTCTCAATACCGTTGGCGGTGTGGCAGTGTTGGCACCGCCTAAAGTGTATACAGGCACCAAGGTCAAGGGTATTGCTACCATGCACAAGAGCAATGCTGTGCCTGTGTTCAGCGACGAAGAAGCAATCGATATTTCCAAGATGCGGCGATGACCAACAGTGTATTGACCGCCAAGTGGGTATCAGAATTAGCAGATCAATGGATAACTGAACTCAACATGAAACGCATTGAAACTGGCTATGCTGAGATCCAACCTCAATGTCCTTATTGGGTTCGACCACACAACTACTCTTCAGAAGATTGGCACAAAATGGGCCAGTGGGTGGTGGAAACATTTGGTCATAGCGATTGGTCTGAAGAGGGTGCTCCTTGGGTAGCCAGTAACTACAAGTATTGGTTCCGTGATGAGCGGGATCGCACCATGTTCATATTGAAATGGTCATGACAGTAGTGCTAATCCCCAGAGAGCGAAACAACGAGGCCTTTGTGTCCTGGTTGGAACACAACATCGCGCCACGAAGTTCACCTCGGCAGGCCTATGTTCGCAAACACGGATCAGGCTGGGATCTGACCACAGTTGGGGTGGGTCCCACCCCCAAGACTGAACGAATATATTGGCAAGTGACCATTGAAGATGAACACATGGCCATACTGTTTGCATTGAAGTGGCGATGAATTTCAAATACAATACCAGGGCGGCCAGATGGGAGACACATTTCAGTCTCACTAATCCCCGAAGTCCTTGGCGACAAGTGTGGGACTGGTGCTGGCAGACTTTTGGTCATCCTGGCACTGATCCTGATACAGGAGTAAAGAGTTCATGGGATTATCATGGCGGCGATCTCTATTTGTATGATGAAAAGTGTGTTACAATGTTCTTGTTGAAATGGCGATGACAGAGAATCCTGTATTGATTGTTGATTACGGCCGCCGCAGAGTTCGACTGACTCATAGCACCCCAGCGGCCCATGCGCTCACGCCCGGCCGTGAGTTGTGGGATCAGAGTGCCTGGTGCGCGGAGACTTTTAAATCTGAACATTGTGTTTATAACAACGGTAGGTGGTATTTCAAACGACCACAGGATCTGACCATGTTTTTGATGAGGTGGGCATGATTACCTTTAAAGGACCCGAGGGACCATGGCAACCTTACTACACGTGGAAACCACGCAAGATTAACGGAGTGTGGTACTGGTTAACCACTGTGTATCGTAGAGACAAGAACAAGTTGGTTATGCCACACCAAGGTTACGAGTTTGGTGATGACTTTGATGTGTTGAGGTGTTTGTGAAGAATTGGTATGTGATCAGTGTGCCGGCACCCAAAATCTCTCCGCGTTATAAAGGATGGAGTCCCTGCATCAATTGGTGCTCGAAACAATTTGGTAGGCATATCGACGATGGGTGGGGGTACATGGGCGAAGGCGTGTTTGAGTTTCAAGAGGAAAAACATGCTGCATGGTTCTTGATGAGGTGGCAATGAATTCAGCACAACGGCGCAAATACGATCGTGGGCTGGTAAAACTGGAGCACGAGGTCATGGTTCCCACAGTCAATTGGGAGGTCGCACATGACTGGTGCCGGGAAAATCTGGGCCGACGGTGGAGTGTGATAGAAAATCAAAATGGAATCTGGGCATGTTTCTGGGGCGGTACAAATGATCCCAAACGGTATAGATTTTGTTTCGCAGAGTCTGAGGACGCTGTGTTTTTTGCATTGAAATGGCGATGAAGAAAAAACGGTCGTTAACTTTTAAAGGAGAATTCGTGGATAATTTAGATTGGGAAAAAGCAGAAGTGTTCCGGCTGCTGAAAAATCAACCGGGCACACACTATCAAGAAGCCGATGAGGCAGGACGAAAACAGATGCGTGACTGGGTGCAGAATCTACTGGGCAACACCGAAGTCACTGTGCAGTTTGTGAAATCAGATGGCACTGTGCGCGACATGCGATGCACACTAGACCGAAGTAAAATCCCGCCACCACCGTTTAACCCAACACCTGTAGCGTCCGTCATTATAGGCGGTTCTACAGCAAACATTGATGGGCTTACAGAAAGCAAGAAGCCACGCAAAGAACCCGATCCTGTAACTCAGCGTGTGTATGATCTGGATCAGGGTGCATGGCGCAGTTTCCGTTATGATCGGCTACAGAAGATAACTGCGGAGATCAGTTTCGCTAAGTAATGCACGAATGGCCAAAGAAGAAACACTAGAATTAGAAGGCAAGGTCTTAGAAGTCCTGCCCAATACCATGTTCCGTATACAGTTAGATGGTGTAGCAAAACCCGTGATCGGATACATCTCCGGCCGCATGCGTAAACATGATATCAAGATCCTGTTAGGCGACCGTGTGCTGATCGAGTTTTCACCCTATGATCTCACCCGTGGTCGTATAACCCGCCGCCGCTAAATACTCACATGCGTGAACATATCGATCTTGTAGAAGCAACCACACGTCCAACCAAGTTGGAAACCACTCCACTGCCTTATTCTCGTGATGATTTGGCACCTGTGATGAGCGGTGATACCATTGACTATCACTTCGAACACCTGGCCAAGGGCTACGCCAAACGCTACAATGCCGGCGAGGGCGATCCAGATTTCAACCGTGCTGGCAGCTTCTTGCACAACAAATTCTTCCCACAACTGCAACCGCCCAAGGGTACAAACCGCCCACGCGGTGCTGTGCTAGAACTGATAGAACGCAAGTTCAAGAGTTACGAAGCGTTTCAGGATGCTGTGAAAGAAACAGCAATGAAGATCCAAGGATCAGGGTGGGTTTACTTGAGCACCGGTGGCGAGATCAAAACTATCAAAAACCACGCTGTGCGAACAGATATATGTGTGCTTATTGACTGGTGGGAGCATGCATGGGCCCTGGACTACCAGTGGGACAAAGAGAAATATCTCGACAACATCTGGCGCATCATCAATTGGGATGTGTGCTCAGATAGACTATAAACGGACCACATTATGAAACTAGAAACTGGAGCAGTTAGCAAACTGCGAGAACTCATTGCCGAAGAAGCCAACCCTGAGCTCAAGCTCAGGGTATTTGTGCAAGGTGGAGGATGTTCAGGATTCAGTTATGGATTCACCTTTGATGAAGTTCAAAATGACGATGATTTTGACTTCAACTATGAAGAAGTGCGTGTGATAGTGGACGCTATGAGCATGCAATATCTACAAGATAGCACTATAGATTACCGTGAAGATGTCATGGGATCCAGCTTTGTTATCAATAATCCCGCCGCAAAAACCACCTGCGGCTGCGGATCAAGCTTCTCCGTTTAGCATAATACACTAGATACATAACTCTGGTAAATACACCAGAGGATATGTATCTATGACCTATGAATTAGTTTATGTTGGTGCCGAACCGGATGATGGCAACGGTGATCCGTTACGCACCGCCTATATAAAGATAAACAACAATTTTATCAGCCTCTCCCAGGTCGGGACTACCAGAATCACCAATGGCTCCAGTAACGTAATCATCCCAGCAGCAGATGGCAACATCTATGCCGGGGTAGCCAATGTATCCAATGTATTAACTATTACCAATACTGGAATTATTGCAAAAAGTGTTTCTTCTATTGGTAATGTGATAGGAAATTATTTCATAGGAAATGGATATTACCTCACAGATATTTCACAAGCTAGATCCATTGTGTATGGCACCAGTAATGTCAGCATTCCTACTATTGACGGGGCGGTCGGTACTGTAGTTCAGGGCAATCTTACCCTACAAGCATCGCCTAATCTTGTGACAGTTTTTGGTGATCTTAACGTCACAGGCAACGCCACCATATCGGGTAACATTACTAGAAATGCTATTGCATACGGCACCAGTTTCTTGGGATTTGATACTCCGGATGGCAATGCTTTTGTTCAGATAGCAGGCACATCAAATGTAGCGGTGTTTACCACCGCCGGTCTCAACATAATCGGCAATATCACAGCCAACAGTCTCACCGGAACAGTTCTTTCAGTATCCGGCAACGTCAATGGCGCAAATATCAATGGAACTGGGCTTAGTGCCACCGGTAACGTCCGCGGCGGTAATGTAATAGCTGATAGCGGAGTGTATGGTAATATCTTTACTACCTTGATTGATTCCGGAGACAGTAGCCAGATCACAGTGACCCCTGATGTGAGATTCTCAGCTACTGTGACCATAGACAACGAACTGGATGCCGACTTCATCCTATCACAACGCATCAACACCAGCATAATCAGTGCTAGTGGCAATGTGCTGGGCAAAATACCATCTGTGTCTAACACATTCTATGTGGCCAAGAACGGCAACGACTCAAACGACGGTGGGTTGAATACCCCATTCCTTACCATCAAGGCAGCTTGCTTGGCGGGAGCAGCTCTGGGCGGCAATGTGGCCATCCGCATAGCATCCGGAACTTATGTTGAACAGACTCCTATCACCGTTCCCCGTAACTCAGCCATCATGGGAGATAATCTACGCACAGTCGCAATAAAACCGGCCACCCCGGCCAACGATTTGTTCTACATGACCAATGGCACCTATGTGTGGGGTATCACCGTGAGAGATTACTTGGGTGCAGCATTCGCATATGATCCTGCTACACCTGGACAAAATGTGTTTGTGAGTCCTTATATACAGAATATCACGTCGTCCACTACAACAGGAACCGGTTG
>Ga0209500_10002942_pt1 | contig 11843 bp, 30 predicted proteins | sample S_140212_EF_Meta_FD_187323 | JGI IMG/M metagenome (GOLD analysis project Ga0209500, IMG submission 187323) | Freshwater microbial communities from Lake Simoncouche, Canada to study carbon cycling - S_140212_EF_MetaG (SPAdes) (version 2) | ecosystem: Environmental > Aquatic > Freshwater > Lake ...
CATACCTATCACCACGATAGTAACTAAAATTATAAGAACCTGGAAATGCCATTATTCCTCCTGTAACATTATACCACTAAGAGACTGATACATATATACCTTTTAAAACAAAAGAGCCTTCATTGTCAGTTCTAATTTGAGGTTGCCCTCCATAGTTTTTAATTCTATCACTATTGATAAAAATGGTTTGACAATGTGAAATGTCATACGAGTACTGATACTTAAGTAATCCAACATACCCCATTGGAGAAATCTCTTCATCTCTCAAAAGAGTTCTTACCCAAACCTCTGTATTTGAGGTATAGGTTTCTAAAGAAAAGTCATACCTAATATCTACTTTTGAACCAACCTTTAAGGTTTTTAAATTTATATTTCTTGTTGTTGGATTTAATAATGAAACTGATCTATTTGGTAAATAGGCTTCAACGGTTTTTGATTCGTCTATATCTAAGAAAAAATCTACCCAACCGTCTTCGCCTCTTTCTGGACCTAGTCTATATTCTTGGGTACTTTTATTTGCATAGTACGCCCAACCAGGATACTGACCAGATGGGCTGTCATATCCATCCCCTGCTCTTCCTGGCTCTCCACGTTCACCTTGTGGCCCTGCTCTTCCTATATCCCCTCTATCACCTTTAGGTCCTTGTGGTCCTGGTGGACCTGGTGGACCAACTTCGCCTTTTTCTCCAGTAATTCCAGGTACGGCAATATACTCTGTTGTTTTAACCTCTTGGATTGTTTCTAGATATTTTTTCTTTGGGGGAAAGTCCATGCTCTTAGCCATGACTTATCCTAACTACTTTATTTTGATTTTAAATATTTTATTGCCAATTTTTATTACTGGCGGAAGAAGTGGTGTTGGGTTTGAAACTTTTACTATTGGCATTATAAACCTGGAGTCATATCACTTAAAACACAGATAGTTCCTATAACTGGTGTCCAAACAGTATCTGCGTTTGGCCCACTACCACCTTCTATAATTACCTCAAGATCAAATCTTAACTCTGCTGCCACTTGGCTATAGCCTGTTCCCCAATCCTTTGTAACTGATGCTGGGGCAGTAATAGTTGCCTCATTATCAATAGCAGTTACAGTTAGATTATCTAATACATTTCCCATTGGATCATAGGCGGTTGCTCTAAATGTCCAGTCATCGCAGTCAAATGGTGTTACTTCATCGTCTTCTAAAAACTCTACAAGCAGGGTTGCTGTGTCTCCACGGACTACTGTCCATTGAATATTTGCTGGCGAGGCGCCATATTTTTCTACTGTAGGAGCACACATGATAATTGATTATACCATTAAATAAAAAACTGGACACCTAGACGCAGTGGGGTGGGGGTTAGAATCTAGGTGCCAGCGTAAAAATTATAACATTGTATTATTAGAATATAACAAATTATAACAAAACGTTATAAAAGGGATAAATAGTAACAAAACGTTATAAACCAGACATTAAACAAATTGTTATACGATTGTTATAATCACTTCTGCATAAACTGTAAAAAACCAGAGTATTACAGTGTATACTTAAAAATATAAAGAATAAAGAATAACTAGCAAGTAAGGTTTTTAAGATATCTTATATATAGTAGTTATTTAGAACGAGCAACATACTCTAACAATACATCGTACATATGATCAAGTTTGTCACTAGTTGCTTTACGAAGACGTTTTGCTTCTTCTTGCTCGGATTTTATGGATTTAATTTCGTCTCTCATTGATGTTCCGCCGTTTGTTTTAGTTTCGGAACGAATATCGCAAACCGCTTCGTGAATAGGTTTGATCTGGGCTTGAATATACCAACGGATTGAACCAACTATCATTGCTCCAATTGAAAGCAAAGCAAGAATAAATTGAGCCCAATCGGTAGTTGTCATAACAAACATATTGTATCATTATTTGAGATTAAATTTTGTAGGAATATAGAATTAAACTAAATTTGGAATATTTAACTACTATATGGTAAAATTAAAGAGAATCATTTTGGAGGCTTATCTTGAGTAATTTAAATAAGATTGTTATAGTTGGTGGTGGCTCTTCTGGATGGCTTTCGGCTGCGACATTAATTAAGTATTTCCCAGAAATAGATATAACCTTAGTAGAGTCTAAAACTATACCCACAATTGGTGTTGGTGAAAGTACCACTGCAATGATGAAACATTTTATAAATGCTAATTTAGGCATATCAGATGAAGATTTTATTCCTGGAGTAGACGCTATATATAAAATGTCTGTTAAATTTACAGATTTTTATTATGAAGGAGATGGTGGTTTTCATTATCCTTTTGGATGGCCAGATTTTACCAATCTTGACTTTGGATTGCAATCTTGGGACCTTGTTAAAGCATACCATCCAGAAACCACTAGACAAGATTTTACAAAATCTTTTTTTTCTTCATACGAACTATTTGAAAACAACAAGATAGATGATAACCTATCTGGAAATTTTGGAAATTATAATTATAAAATTGATAGAGGATATCATCTAGATGCAAATAAATTAGGCACTTGGCTAAAAGATAATTATTGCTTGCCAAGAGGGGTCAATCATGTTTATGCTGATGTTGTTGATGTTATTTCTAATGAAGATGGAATAGTAGAACTTAAACTGTCAAACGATACAGCCATAGGGGCAGACTTCTTTGTTGATTGTTCTGGATTTAAAAGTATCTTATTGTCTAAAATAATGAAGCCAAATTTTATTGATCTATCGCACGAACTTCCAAACAATAGGGCTTGGGCAACTCCTATTCAATATAAGCAAAAAGAAAAAGAAATGGTTCCCTATACAACCTGTACTGCTTTAAAAAATGGATGGGCTTGGTATACTCCTATTTGGTCTAGAATAGGAAATGGATATGCCTACTGTGATAAGTTCACTACACCAGAGGAAGCATTGATTGAGTTTAAACAATATTTACTTTCTGATAAAACTCCGATAAATCTAACACAAGAAGAAGTTGACTCTCTTCCATTTTTTGAAGTCAAGATGAATGCTGGACACTATGAAGAAAACATGGTTAAAAATGTTGCTGCTATAGGTTTGTCTGGAGGATTTCTAGAGCCGTTAGAAGGAACTGGTTTATATTTTGTTACTGATGCACTATTGGCTTTAGTTAAGGCTTTAAAAAGAAATAATCAATTTTCTAGAGATGCTTTTAATGGGTATATGTCAGATTTATATAATAACTGGGCTGCCGTATTGTCTATGTTTTATGCACAAACAGATAGGGAAGATAGCCCTTACTGGAAAACAATAAAAAATAAAAAATTTTTTCCAAACAAAAATAATGAAATTTTTAACAGGTACATTAAAAGAGCAATGTATGATTTTCCATCAGAAAGAAATCAATATGACAATTGGCCTGCAACTGTCTATGGCACAGATTTTTTTACTAGAGATTCTTCTACTATAGATAGGTGGCAATTGTGGGACTCACACCTTGACTATAAAGTGATTTCAGAAAATTATAAAAAAATTCTTGATCAAAGAAAAAATAATTGGAAACAGGCAGCAAAATCCGCTTCAAATAACTATGAATATTTAAAAAATAAATTTTATAACAATTCTTGATAAAATTCGGCGGGATATAGGTCAAGCCGAAAATAGAGATATCAAACCATCCCAAGACACCCTATGCCTGCTACGCAGTCAAGTATCGTCTAACTGGATGTAATACCTATGTTTGCTTAATAGCCCGATATAGGTTATAATTAATTGTGCTACATTCTAAACTTGTGCTACATTCTATAAAGCAAACCCTTATTGAAGGTTTGACAAGTAAACTAAAAATACATCACTCGGTTTATAGACTGCCCTGCACAAGTGAATTTTTAGAAGAACTTATTGCTAACACTTTGACAGAAGCAGGGTATATAAACGACTGGCAGCCTAATAGAAGCCATAGTATCAGCGTAGACATGTCTTTACAGTCAGGCGAAAGTTTCTCCGTTAAATCAGGTGTATACGCAAATAACACACTAACCTTCTCTGGATCCAGGCTAGGAAAATATCAAACCTTAGATGCCATGATATCTAGCGTAGTAGATAATAGTGCTGATTACTATGTGTGTCTTGCTAAGAGCGACCAGGATTGGTCTTCTGTCCCCGCCGAAAATGAAAAGAAGGTTTATTATCTATTTATTTTTGATTCCAAAACCTTAATATATGATAGTGGGGTTTGGAACAAAGTTGAAACCAAGTCTGGAGGATATAACTACGTTATGGAGTCTATTGGTTTATCTGCTAGAATTAATACTAGTATGTCGTCACAATTATGGACCAGTGTAAATGAATCTCTTATTGGTGCCCCGACAAAATTGGAGATCTTGTGATATTTAAGAAATCAGATAAGATACAGTTTGTTAGCACTATTGAAGGTTTGGAATCTATTGAAGAGTCTTTACCTAGACCTGCTAAACATTTTATTCCTCAATGGTTTAAAGATATCCCAAGCAATATAGAAGACGCAATGACAGTAAAGACTTGTCCATCTTTTCCAGATTATTTTTCTCAAGGATATATTCTCCCAATGTGGTCTGATGTTAATTTAAGATATGACAAAAATGGTTGGTTTGCAGAGACTCCACTATCTTTATTTCCTTGGGACAATCATGGCAATCAACAGTTTTTAGATTATACGGATGCAAGTTTTAGTGGTGTTGAAGGTCAGTTTGTGTTTAAAGCAGTTTCTCCATGGAGAATTATAACTCCGCCTGGATGGTCTGTCTTACAACTACCTCTTTTTTATCATTTTAATCAAGAATGGTCAGTGCTTCCTGGTGTTGTAGATACCGATACAATGCATCAAGTAAATCAACAAGTTCTATATCATGGAAATGGAAAAGATGTAAGAATAAATCTTGGAGACCCCTTTGTTTTATATATTCCATTTAAAAGATCAGACAAGTTAAAGCATGAAGTGTTATATCAAACTGAAAAACATAAAAAAATTTTTAGTAGATTAGACCTAAGTCTAAATCAACGCTTTAAACCAAATGGTTGGTATAGACAGATGCAAAGAAATAGAGATAAAAATGAGAGATGAAGTAAAACCTTGGGATTTAATTAATTGGTCAGAAAAAGGTTCAAGCGAGTTAGCAGCACAACGTATGAGCATATGTAAAAGTTGTGAACTATTTCGTAAAAAAACTAAAACTTGTAAAATTTGTAATTGTTTTATGAAAGCAAAAACAACCCTATTGAATGCTAATTGTCCTATCAGTAAATGGTAGTTTTAAGGCTTTTGATGATCTAAGAATTTATTTCCGTAAACATCTTCGCCATTAAAATACTGTCTTCCAACCTTGTGCTTTAGTTCAGGTTCAATTTTTTCTCTATAAATTAAAGAGTCTTCCATACACTGCATTTCTTCATTAATTGTTTCTTCATCAAAAATATCTTCCGCTAATTTTAATTCAAAACTATCAGAGTAATATCTAGGTATAGGAATAAAGGCAGCAAGCGGAGTTCCAGCAAAAACTCTAACTTCAATGTTTTCCATTTGTACTTTTAAACTGAAACCAAAATTTCTACGTACATTATCAGTTTCTACAATCCCAGTCATTACTGTAACATTTGGAATTACGTGATTTGGTGGATTCATTGTCATTAAATTTACACCAGGGGGTGTTCTTAAGGTAAATGGAGGAGTTATTGAGATTACTCCGTTACCAAGAAGGCTTTCAATTCTTGGAAATTTTTTGTTAAGTTCTTCGTCTGGCTCATAAGTATAGATATGGACAGAATCTGGAGAATCTCCACCATCCCAATAAAAACTAAAATCATATTCTGCTTTAACTATAAAGCCTTGTTGATTTCCAATGACAAGTGGTAGGCATTTATAGAAATGAGGGTCAAACCATTCCCTAGTTCTAGATGGCTTTTCCAATACTTTATACAAGTTATTTTTTTTGTCAAACTCAGTATCATGAGTATGATCAAAAACTGCTATAGTATTTTCTGGAACATCATTTCCTTGATTTATCATATTCTTATTGTATCAGAACTTGGTTACTACTTCAATTATTCTTCAAAAGAAGATTGAGTCTCCATTAGTTTATTAAACTTTTCTTCGGCTTTACCGCACTCACAAGCATCACAACATTTTGTTGATTTGGTTGTTTCGTTCACGATGTTCAAACCTTTTGCAGTATGCTTATCAAATGATTCAGATTCCATGATCCTCCATATATTTTAATCGTTCCATAAGTTTATAGTGCTCTGGATCTTCAAGCATTTCTTTAATTACATCGTTAACTGTTTTACTTGGCATACCGTCGTCATCTGCCATTGAGGCTTCAAGGTTATCTAGAATAGCCATACCAGTGCTGCCAAACCAATTATAATGATAGAGATTAGGATTTGTTGTTTCATTTGCAACTACCGCAATAGTTATATACTCTGATGTTTTCTTGGGCTACCCACATTATTTTGTTACAGCCAAAACAGGTCTTCATAGAGTATTGTTTTTCTCTACGGTCTTTCCGAATTTCTAGGCCTAGTAAATACATGTATTAATTCTATCATATAGACCACCAGGTATTATTGTTGAAGAAAAATCCAACTTTTTCCCTGTACTCTGCGTATAGTTTATTTTGCTTAGCCCAATCATGATCGTGGGTGTCCAAACCACAATATCGGCATAGCCCAGGACCTGTGTATTTATATACGTGTTGGCACATATATTTATTATACCCCATCCCCTGAAAATCTGAAAAAAAATTTCATTTTGAGAAAATCTGAATATTTTTCTTAGATGTATGATATGTAATTTTAAAAATAAAAAATAAAAAAAATAGTGAGCACACCACTCTGGGTAGTGTGCCCTAGCAGCCTATGTACTTATCTATCTTTTCTAAGTAAATGAATAGAATAGGATAATGCAATAGAGCCAAGCAATAACCATGTTGGTATTTGAATAGATAACTCTATGCTATCAATATACAAACCAAAGAACTCATAATCTAAATACAGTTCCACTATGCGACCTGCTCAATCTCATGCACCATGTATACAAACTTTAGAGCAGGCTTGCCCTCGTTTAGTTCATCAATTAGAGCGATGATCTCTTTCATGCTCTTAGCGGTTAGTCTGCCCTTTAGTAGGCTACCCTGCCAAATTGTGTAAGTGATTTTCATTTAGTTATTCTCCTCGTCAATTCCAAACATTTCTACTAACGCCTTGTTAGCATTTTGTAAAGCCTCTATGGCTTCGTTAATCTTATCCATGTTAGCGGTAGTCATTAGCGACCACCTGCCAACAGATAGGCTTTAGCATTGTCAAAGCCCATTTCGTTTAGCAACTCAGCAGCACGGCGAATGCTAATCTCTGGTTGAGGATTGTTAATAGATAATGCTGAAGAACCAAACTCTTCTGCTATCTCGTTATATATAGTGTTAGTCATTTTTAGACCTAACCTTTCTTTTACTAAGTTAATCACCTTGATTAACCTTGATACTAGTATCCTATCAGATACCGCTGACATTTTGGGGATATTCTCCTAGTGTCGTGGTGTGAGATACCTCACTTAATTGCTACGCTCATCCTATTGCTAGGCTTATTTGGTAGGCTCATTGAGGCTATCTAATCTCTGACTCACTTATTCGCTAGGCTCATCCTCTTGTTGAGGGTTATTCGCTAGGCTCATTGAGTCTGCTTCTTTATTTTTTTGTATAATGGAATTATAGCAGAGATAATCCCAAAAGTCAAGTCCTATCACGGCGTGTCGTATGTGATATACACCACATGACAAATGGTGCAAATCGGACATTGACTCGGGGCCCGACACGCCCGACCTCGTGATCAGTTATCCACATGACGCACATCACATTCAGAATTGAGCGTAAGTTATCCACATGATATAAGTCACATTTTGAAATGTCCGAATTGTCCTACTTACTGGTGAGTAAATGTCAGACCCCTCTGTTATACTTCTAGTATAAGAAAAGTTAAAAAGGTTTTAACTAAGAAAGGAATTCAAAATGAATTCACTATATGAAAATAAAAATATCTTAGGTCGTGCATATGACCTAGTCGCTTGCGATACCTGTGGTGGTCTCACCGCATGGACACGCTGTGTAATGTGTGGCGGTAACTACGCTGAACACAACACAGTTGGAAAGGTGGTCAAGTAATGACTACACTAACAATAAACGATGTATGTAAAAAACATACACCTAATAAAATTGCTCAATCGTTTCATAACGATGTATGCTACACATTCTGCGAAGTATGTGAAAACAATATAGAAAGTTTCTATATTGAACATGATAGCGACCGCTTATCTATGTGGTCTGAATGGAAGGTGTCTCTATGACTCTTACACTTACTAATGAAAAGGCTAAAGATAAATTCTTTCAGCCCCCTTCAAAATTTTACAATCACAAGGTTGTAGAAATTGTATCTATAAATGAGGATAGCGGTATTGCTACTGTAATCCTAGAAAAATATACAATAAGCGGAAACGCTAATGTGTATAAAAACAATAATGTATTCACAATTGAATTACCTTATTCCGAATTTCAATATCTACGAGGTTGGGAGAACAACTAATGAATAAAGAAATGATAATGCTCTCTTGTCAAATCTGCGAAGAGCCTACTGTTGAAGTAGATATTGCAGATGCAAAATTACTAACGGCTACATGCCAAGAATGTTGGGGTTAATAAATGGCAGACATGCAATTACTTCAAGAAATAAAATCTATGGCGAAAGAAATTCGCAACGATAACGCAGATAGCGGAAACGCTTATCTCATGGGATATATGTGGGCTTCACTCACAACGAAACAACAAAACGAAATTGCAAAATCATTTCGTAATGAATTATCAGAGGTGCGTGAACTATGATTAAAGAAATAAAAAATAAAATAATTCGTATTCAAGAATTGCGTCGTAGCAATGCTGCTACACCAATTCCAAATAAAAAAAAATATTCTAGAAAAATAAAACATAAAAATAAATTGCAATAAAAAACCCGAGTTGACTCGGCGCAGACGGCGTGTCGTTTACGTACGATGTGGTTAAGATCACAGAAATATTTTCCTAATTTTACGGCGTGTCGCCTTGACTTTTTGAACTTTATCTGGTAGTATTCTCTTATACAATTAAATAAGTAGCAAGAACGGTGTGACGCAATTCACACTCGTTGAGCGTCTCAAAGGTTGAGATTTTATCGCTAGGATTTGATTTCTAGTCTTAAAAATGTTATACTTGCTATATCAAGAAAAAAGAAAAGAAGGTGACAATATGTCAGCCAATGTATACACAGTAGAAAATCTACTCGTAGGAAAATCCTACAATTCCAGCACCCTAAAAGGTGAAATCATAAGTGCAGAAAAGCACCCTCAGCCAATTTGGTATGAAGGTTGCGAAACTTATCTTGTAGAGGTTGCACCTAATAGCGGTTCCAATAATTGGGGTCGCAGAACTTTCCGCACCGTTGCGGTGAAGGTTGGTGACTAATGGGATATGTAGAAATCTTTCGCCTTGATGAACAAGGTGCTGGGTGGGTAGATTTATCTAATGCTACCCCCGCAGAAATCCTTGACCTAGAAATAGGTCTATTTCAGGAAGGTGCGTTGTGAGGCAACTCACACCACCAACCGCCCCCATAATTGAATAAATGTCAGTCGTAAATGATAGGATAGTCCTATCAAAGAAAAAGAAGGAGACAACCTATGTCATATAAAGTAAATCTAGAAACTTTTAGCGGAAGCGTAAAAGTAATCTCTCTACCCTCAAAAGGTGCTGTTGCACAATTTATCAGCACTTATCCAAACACTCTGCCAGTAGGCGTATCAGTAAAAATTGCTTGCGACGCTCTTGGTATTCGTGGCACTCTTAGAGGAAAGGCGTTAATTTAATGATAAACTCTGTAATGTCTTTTCCTTGTGATGAATGTAATGGCGTTGGTCTTGTATTTTGGGGCAACGACCTTGACTATGATGTAGAAAAATGCGATTGTAGCGATTTTGCATTAGGCGATTTATTTACTAGCGGAGAGGCTAACTAAAATGATGACACGCAAAGACTATGTAGCCGTTGCAGAAATTTTGCAAGGCTATCAAATGGCAATGATTGACGGATTTTGGTATGAAGATTTGGTAAATGATTTTGCTGATTTATTTACACAAGATAATCCAAATTTCAAAATGGAAAAATTCACACACGCTTGTGGGTTAACAAAATGATTTTAGATACTGGAACACTGCTCGCAATAATTATTGCACTTGCTGGTTCAATAACTGTTATGTGTTTATTTTGGAAACAAAATATTGAACAACAAAAAGAAATTCGCAGATTGCGAAATGAATTGCGTAAAGCGCTAAAGGTATAAATAAAAATCCTGGACACGATCTAAAACTGTCCGAACATTTGTTCTAAAATGCTCGGGGCGTTATCCACAGGTTTATCCACAGGTTTATCCACAGGCTTTACGTGTGATTAAAAACACACCCAGATTGCCCCAGATTTGGGGTTTCTAATTGGAAAATGTCAGTCAAGTCTGCTAGGATTAACTTAGTTAATTAGAAAGGAAATTCCTAAATGGGAAATTTATTTGACGAAATAGGCACTTGCTACACTTGCTACGATGAAGGTATTTTGTTTGTAGAAATGGATAGCGATGGATTTATAAATGACTTCTGCGCTGATTGTGAAAAAGGTCAGAGACTTGCAGATGAATATGCAACATGGTACGCTAAGAACGAAATGAACGAATACTCTAAGGAGAACGCATAATGGAATACTTATACGCAGTAACTTGTGCCTATGACGGAGACAGAGCACCGCACTGGGTTGGTCGCTATGACAACGCACTTGACGCAGTAAATACCTACAATAAATTTGTAGACTATGGACTTGCTATGGAATACTCAACAGTTAATTTGTCAGAGCCTTCAGGTAAGATGCATACTAAGATATTTTATGCTAACGGAAATGTAGGGGGTAAGTAATGCCAGTATTTCAGTTTACCACTTTCATAGATATAAACGCTAAAGACTATGACTCAGCAATAGAAGCGTTTGACAATAACTTAAAATATGGAAATATTAACCGCAGCGATGTATATGTCGCAGATATAGAGGAGAAATAATATGGGTTCAGTTACAGCGTTGGGAATTAAAGATTCAGTTCTTGATTTGGAAACTCAGATTCTTTATCACCTTAAAGGTAATCATTATCCACCAGTCCCCGCAGAAATGGTGCAGCCATGCATTGAGGCTATTGACGCTTTCTATGAAGAGGATTTTGACCGCATGATAGGCATGCCAAAGGTTGGTGACTTTCAGATTCTTTATAAGGGTCAGACATGGGCACCTGCACACGCTATTGTAGAGCAACACCACCTTGATGTATTTATTGATTCTGCGGAAGATTTAGGCACATGCGATTCTTGTAATGATTCCTATGAATTAGGAAGTCGTGAAGGTCGTTGTGGCGATTGTGGAGACTGTTCTAATTGCTGCATACACAGTCAGGATGTTAGCGATGACTTCCCACTCTCACTAGAGTATGACGAGGATTAATAAATGCCTGCTACAATAACGAATATGAAGTTTGTATACGCAGATCTACTTACACCATCGCAACTAATGGAAGGTGACTTAATCAACATTGATGATGAGATTGTTGAAGTTATTTCCGTTGTTGATGATGCTAGAGGCGATAACTATACAATTACACACCGCAATGATTTTGGTGAAGAGAATGAAACTTTTTGCACATATGAAGATATGTTCAAACTTTATGTTTTTGTAGACGAAGAAAGATAATCTGGGGCCCGAGGGCGATTTGTCCGTTTTGCACTAATTAAGGGTACTTGATATTTTTCCCAT
>Ga0209500_10002943_pt1 | contig 11840 bp, 8 predicted proteins | sample S_140212_EF_Meta_FD_187323 | JGI IMG/M metagenome (GOLD analysis project Ga0209500, IMG submission 187323) | Freshwater microbial communities from Lake Simoncouche, Canada to study carbon cycling - S_140212_EF_MetaG (SPAdes) (version 2) | ecosystem: Environmental > Aquatic > Freshwater > Lake ...
TTTAATACGCATGCCATATTTTTATAATTTTAATTTGTTTATAATAAGGAGGGTTGCCCCTCCATTAATTTTTATCCTACGTAAAGAACATTCATTGCTTGATTCACAACGTGTGCAAAAATAGTCATGATGTTTTTTACAAACATATCTTCACGATTGAAAGCAATTTTGTTAACTTCAAATTTATTAATATCAGAAGTTAAATCAGTACACCAGTAAATATAGTCCGGACGTGCTGCGATTAAAACGTTACTTGCTAATGGTACAAATTGTAATTGAACTCCATTGTAAAAATAAGCTTCAGTTGGTTGACCTAAATTAGTTACCGCAAATAAATCACGATAAGTAGCAGTAATGTTATAAACGTTTATAAATTGCTTTACATTGTAAGGACAATAAATAAAAGGTTTAACAGTTCCAAATAAAACACGAGCAGGAATTGCGTTGTAAACTTTTGCCATTTCGGTAGCGATATTAGAAGAGTCTAAAGTAGTTCCAGCCACCTTAACACGAGTTCCTAAAGCACCACCATTATAAATCATTCTAGTTGCAACACCATCAAGTAATGAAGCTGAACCCGAAGCAACTAATGTTTGTTCTGCAGCACCTACTGAACCTTGACCAGTTCCTGGAGTTAAAGCAGCAACCGCTGTTCTAGTAGCACTTGTTGCACCATTCCAAAACTTATTTTGTAAATCTTCAGCAATTAAATTACCGTAAGACTTTAATACTACTGAACCAAATTCACTTGATTCAATTTCCCATGCACCTGGCTTCATGCTTCTATTGAAACGTGAAGAACGTAAAGTGTTCGGGTCAAATTCTTGGTAGTACATTATTTTAGTTGGAGTGATAGCTGTATCTACTATTGAGAAAGTACCAGCCGAAGTTGGAGCACCACTTGAGTATGCTGTCATCGTGGCCGAATTATCATTTTCGGTAAATATGGTATCGCTCTTGATGTCAGTTGCTAAACTTACTAAGTTTTTGTTTACTGTGTCATTTGCGAATAAAATCTCTTCGATAATCGGCTCGACCGCTTTACCTCTGATGTCTACTATTGTTGCTGAAATTGCCATTTTATATTTTTTTTTAAATTGTTATTAATTAATTATTTTGATAATCTGAATTTTTCTAAAGGACTTAATTCTTCCCAATTTTTAGAAACCTTAGTTTCATTTTGTATTGGTGTGTTTAAGATTTCGTTAACTACTTTGTTAAGTAAAACAACTTGTTTTTTTAAACTAGATATTTGACTTTCTAAAGATACTTGCATTGCACTCATTTGAGTTTTCATATCGGGCATCTTTAATTCTGGAGCAACTACTTCAGGTAACTCAGGAGCTTCTTCTTTTGTACTTGCAATCTCAGCTACTACTCCACTTGTAATTGTTACGATGTTGCCATCTTCCATTGTATATTCGCCATCCATTACTGGACTAGCTGTGCCACTTGTAATGTCCATTATTGCAGTTCCGATAACTAATTCGCCATCATAAGCAAATACTAAACCATCAACTGTTTTAGCTTCTTTTAATTTAACTTCAGGAGTTTGCTCGGTACTTGGTTTTTTTTCGTCAGTTGGCATTGTAGGTTTTTCAGCAACTGGATTAAGACCTTCTAAGGCCACACGTTCATCAACACTTAATTTAGTAATGATAAAGTCTTTAATTTTTGAGATAACATTTGTTTCCATAATTAAATAATGTTTAAAGTTTTTAAATTGTTTATTATTTTTATTATTTGTTCGTCTGACATAGTTACTTTTTTTACTTCAGCAGTTTTAAATAACCCATCAATCGAAACGCCATTAACCTCACCCGACTTAATTTTTGTCCATACGTCATCCGATTCAACTTTGCCAGTTAAAAACCAAGTTCCCTCTGGCAATCCTTCGAACCCTTTAGCTGTTGCAAATCTTTCATTGTTTAATAATACTGATTCAAAGAATGTAACCCCTTCTATTAATTTACTCGAATGCTCAATATCTACAGCACTTGATAAATTATCTTTAACCCATTTTTGTTCTACTAATTCAATCGTTTCCTTATCAAACATTAAGTTAAATTCCTCACCAGCTATATTTCTATATATTAATTGATTTGGTATAAGTACCGGAGTAAATATTATTCTCTTGTCTTCGTTTTGAATTGCTAATTTGATTTCAGATTGTTTGTTAAACTTAATCCAATTTATTTGAATTGCTGGATCACTTACTAAACTTACAGTCTTTAATCCCATCTCTGAATCTTCGACATCTATTATTGCTTTCTTTATTGGTAATTCCATAATCTAATAATGTTTAAATTTTAAATATTGTTTATCCATAAGTGGATTCCGATACTAATTTGTTTACTCGATTTGTGGTGCTTCGGTTTTCAGTTTCTACAACGTATGCTTTAACTGGTGCAAAGTTATTATTTTGATTTCCACTAAATGTAGTTGACTGCCCTTGACCTGGTCCATATATTGCTGGAGCTTGAGCTGTTGTTGGTGATGCGTCTGCTGCTGCTGGTATTCCACCCGCTGTAGCTCCGCCCTCATCAAATTGTGTAGCATTTATTGCAGCAATGTTTGCGGCTGTAGTTGCAACTAAAGCGACTGCTCTTATTGCAGAAAGTATTCCTAATGTTGGATCGGGGATTGCAAAGATAGCACCTAATCCTAAGATACCATTTAATATAGCACTGGCTCTATTGAATTTTTTTTGTGTTTCAAATTGTTTACGAGCTAAGTCTTTTTCATCAACTGCCTTTTGTTCTAATATTGCTTTTTCTTCTTTAGAACCTTGCCTTACATTTTTTAATTTATCAGCATAAAGTTTATTATTTTTTTGTGATTCCTTTAGGTAATAAGTATCCGATAAAGTTTTTTGAACTGATAAAGTTGTTTGAGCTGCAATGTTTACCGATTCAAGTATATCTTTATGTAATTGTGTTTTCCTTGCTTTTTCATCCGCTTCAGCTTTTTTATCCGCTTCAGTTTTTTTATCCCTAGCAGCATTTTCTAAAGCTTCTTTTTCTTGTAAATATTTATTTGTAAGGTCAGTTGTATCTAATCCTAATAATTTAGCATTTGCAATATTAATTTTATAAATTTCTTCTAAATGTGCTTTTTGTAATATTAATTTTTCAGCATCATTGCCTTTTAATTTCTCTAATTCTAATTGATAACCACTTTCTAAGTTTGATAATTTAGTTTGTAATTCTTTTTTATCATCCTCTTTATCTTTATCTTCTTTTATCTTTTTAAATTTATTGCTTATTTCTAACTTATCTTTTTCGAAATTATCATTTAAAGCTTTTAATAATTCAGCATTTGCTCCTTTATTGTATAAGTCTTTTTGGTCCGCTAAAAACTTGTTTTTTAATATTGTTTGTTCTTTTTCTTGTTCATCTACTATTAATTGAGTTTGTAATTCTTTTAATTTACCTTGTAATTCAACTTGATAGTCTACTTGTTTATCCGCAGCTTCTTTTGAATCTTTAGAACTTTGGTTTAGTAATTTTTTCTTATCCTCAGCCGCCTTAGTATCTATTGCATTAATTGCTACTTCATGACCAGCTTTTTGACTTTTTAATTTATCTAAAACTAATTGTGATTCTTTAATTGCCTTATCCCCCTCAGATGCTACTTCTTTTGAATCAAAAAAATATGATGCTATACTTGATGATTTTTCAAAACTATCTGCTAATCCAAAATCTTTACCAAATGCTTTACCAGCTATATCAATACCTCTTAATAATGCTGTTATAGGTTCTGATATAAAGTTTATTATTCCTTGTAAAATATTTTTATTTCTTTCTGATGCTTCAAATTGTGCTTTCTTAGTAGCAATAGCATTATTCAAAGCAATTTGTGCAGCTAAAATTTCTTGCTCAGTTGCGGCAACTTTTAATTGTAATATTTCTTTTTCAGTTTTGCCTTGTAATTTTAAACTATTTTCAGATAATAAAAGTGCATCATATTTATCTTGTTCTGCTTTTAAATTTTCTTTTCCTAATTCATTTTGTTTCTTTAATTCAGGTGTTAATCCATCGACCACTCCTTTAATGTCATCCCAATAAGCATAAATGGTTCCTAATGCAATAACTAACAACCCTATTCCCGTTGCTGCAATAGCTCCCTTAATACCTTGTAATGATGTCATTGCGGCTTTACCCATTGACACAAAACCAGAACCCATTGCGGTTAATCCTGTTTTTACTTTGTCAAAATCTAAATTCATCAAACCCTCACGAACTTGACCGAATCCTTGTTTTAACATTTCAAAGCCAGTACCCTTTAAACTTTTACTAGAATCATTTAAATCCTCAATTTTATCTTGTAACTCAGCTATTTTTTTACCAGCATTAGTTGCTTCAACTGAAGTATCACCAAACTTAGCTGACATAAGAAGTTGTTCATCTCTTAAATCTTTTGTTGCTTTTTTTAAATCCTTAAAAGATGTTATTGTTCTTTCTACTCCATTGACTGTTATGTCAAACCCTATTTTTTCCTGTGCCATAATTATATTATAAAGACGTTAGTTGCATTTGATTTAATTGTTATTATTGAATATTGACCTGTTATTATTGTTTGTGGTAAAGCTGCTCCGTTTAATGTTTCCGATGCCACCCCGTATAACTTTACTGAGTTAGCAGTTGAATCAGTTCTAAAGAATGTGAACTCATAATCAATAAATAAAGTCGGGTCTATTGTTATCTTTATATTTCCAGCTATAGCACTTACATAAAAAAACGTGCAACTCCCATCAATGGTATAATTCGCTGTTATGGTTATTGACTTCTTAACTAATTGACTTGCGTTTACTTTTGCTAAATAAGAACCACTTGAATTATCTATTGTAATGGCATCCGATAAGTTTATACCACCGCTTGTTATTGTGCTATTGGCTGTTAAATTAACGCCTGTAAAATTACTTACTGATGATTCTATTACTACATTGTTTGAGTTCGTTAGCGTAACGCTATTTGCTCCTGAAGCTACAAAGTTATTATCACCCCCTACTATATTGCTATTGTAACCAAAGTTTATATTACTGCCATTTGCAGAACTTAAATTTTGCATTTGTAATATTGTTTTGCCATCACCGCCCCCATCACCTCCACTAAAATCAATATCGTTATCAGGAACGAATACAGCATAATCAGTTAACTTTAATAATTCGACCATTGTAGATTGTGGCTTCATAAAGTTGTAATCCTTAATGGCATTTACTATGTAATACCCATCATCCCAAACTACATTTCTAAAATCAAAGTTTTTAATATCGTATGCACTTAAATTATAATATCGTTTTTCAATCTTTGAACTTTTATCAGTTAATTGATTAATCATTCGAGAATAAAACCTATTATACAAATTGTTATTAGTATAAGTCGCCTGAGGATAAGTATAATAAACTTCGTGAGGTGTATCCCAATTTAAAGTTAAAGTAGGGTTATAAGGATTATCACAATCCCCAGCAAATGGATAGGTAGTATAAGTTGTTGATGTATTCCCATTTGTGTACCATAACTTCCAACTGCCATAATTCATAGCAATTAAACCCCCATAATAAAGAGATCGTATATTTGATTGTATTGGACTAACTGCTCCCGATTCAACTTTATAAATACTTGGTATTACTAATCCATTTTTATAGTTACCTTTTAAAGGAGTACCCGAATAAATTACACTTACATCTTTTGTTTGATTAATAAAATCATTATCGACATACTCAATATGTTTACCGAAAGTTTCTTTATAATCCTTTTGATATTTGTCATTCCAATAATCGGCATCCTCTTTATATTCTAATTCATATTTTAAAAAATCAAGTTCGCCTATTGGTAATACTTCACGCTTCATTGAGTAATCACGCTTATCAGACCAGTCTATTGAGCCACTATAAAAGTTTTCCCTATCTTCAATAAAATAATTATATTCATTATCCTTATCCTGGACCATGTAAAGATTATGCAATTTAAACTCCGACATTAACCAGTCTATTTGTTTAATATTAATCGGTAAGACTTTGTTTAAATCAACCACATCATCTTCATCAATATTTGCATTTACATAATTACCAGAGAAAAATGTTTTTGCACTTTTAATTTCTGCCCTTACATTAGATATAGAAGCTGTAATCATATTATAACTAGCATCAAAAAATTGATACTCTACATTCCAACCCATATCAACTTTAACATCTAATCCGCCATATAAAGCAAATGCTGGCAGCGATATTTTACGTTCTATATTTCCGATATTTAAAGGATAAAAAACAGTTGTATCAAATTCAAACTCTTCAAAAGCAACAACAATACCATTTACTTTTATGTTATAAAATATTTTTCTATTATTACCTATAAATTTTACATAAGTAGCAGTAACAAATGAACTGTAAAATATTTTAAAGTCTAAATTTATTAATGCTTCTATATTATAATTTACATATTTAAAAGCAGCATAAGTATTTGTAAACTTACCATTTGCAGAATTGTATTGACCAGCAGCGTTATTATAAGGCGAAGATGTGGCATTAAATATAATAGTATTTGTTGTTGCTGTATTTTGATTCCACGAATTTGAAGCTGGAACGAGTGCGGCCCAATTAGGTCCAATAGTAAATACACTTGTTCTACCTACATAGAATTGATTGTCTATTAATTGCTGCGGTGTTTTTTCAAACTTATCGCCACTTGTTGGAATGATTTGACTTTTGTAAAATGTTGAATTAAAAAATGTAGATGTATAGGTATAACCAGCATCGGAGAATATTTTATCTAATATTGTTTTCTTATATAATGCAGGTCTAAAGTATTTAATCTCAAAATCCCTTTCAGCAACTGGAAGTGTATTACCCGAACTTGGCATTACTTGATTTCCATAATCTATTAAAGGATAAACATATCCATTACCCAAAGCAAATGTAACAGGCGAACCAGCTACTTGTATTGATGTGGCCCAGCTATTAGTAACGTTGTTAAAAGTTAGATTGTGATTATAAGTACTAAAATTTAAACAGTTAGTAAACGATGTGTCATCGGGATTCGATAACAACTTATCTGCTATTTTTGTAAATACATTTCCAATAGTTCCCTTACAGCTACATTCATAAACAACCTCACCAGTCGAATCATCAACATTTATTTTGATTAGTTGTAAATCTCCTTTAAACTGAAGAACCGAATTAACATAGTAATATATATCGCATTTCTTATTAGGATTAAAATAATTTAAACTAATGTTAGACTTCCAAATTAACTCAAAGAATTTATTAATGTCCTTAGTTCCAGGAAACGTAATTGTCTTTGAAAAACTTGCATTTTTTTTATCAGGATTACGTATATCCGATATTAAAAAGTTAAAGCTAATAGGTATCTCATCAATATAACTAACATCGTATTCTATAGGAGTTGCATCTTGAGTATATAATAAAATTTTTATATCGTTCATCCTTTTTGTCTTTGATTGTTGTGAGTAAATAATAAATCAAAAGTTAAATTTCTTAGCTTATCATTATTCTTAGATACATAAGTTCCATTAGTTACCTTTACCGAAGCATAACCCTGAGCAGTTCCCAAATCTAATTTAACATCGGGCGAAGAAAACAAATCTTTATACTTTAATAACTCTGCCTTTGTTACCCAGTCGCTATTTAACTTTAATCCATTTTGAACGTTTACAATAGTTGGTTGTTCTACAGCTACCGAATAATCCAAAGTCATTACATTAGATACAACAGTCCAGGGTGAACGTTTAAAAGTTGTACTCGTTTTAGTAGAGTTTAATTCAGCTACCTTGCTACAATGCAAAGTTTCATAAGCTCCCGTTGTTGATAAATAATGAAGCGTATAAACATCAAATCTTGGACTGCATTTTATTGTATATCTTTTAACTTTAAATGGAGCTAAATTAGAATTTATCTCAGCCATTATATCGTAATATTCAACACCTACTAAGTAACTTGCATTAATCCCATCTATGCCCTTTTTACCGACATCAATACATACCATGTTAGTTTGATAAGCTCCAGTTGAATTATATCCATTTGTAATCGTATAAGTATTTAACACCGATCCCGCAGCATTATAAGTTCTTAAATAGATTTTAGGTAAATCAGTTTGGCCTTCTAAAACCATCCAATATAAAAAATTACTTCTATTATTAAATGTATAGTCGTCTGCTAAGTCCGATAACAAAACAGGGTAATTAAGATTAGGATTTGTACTTAAATCCCAAGTGTAATTTTTACTATTGTATTGCGAAAACGTAAGCATTTCTAAACTACCATTCCAAACAATGTAATCAATATCAGTTCCTGAAGTAATTGTGCCAGGTAGTGGCGAACCATAAATCTCACCGATATTTACTCGTATCTTACGAATACTTGTATTTTGTTGGAACCCATAAACATTAACAGGAATGTAATTAGTCATTAGTAGTTCACTAAACTTCGAAGCATCGAATTGAAGCTTGCCACTTGGATTAGGTAAAAACTTTTCGGTTACACTATAACCACTTAATAAGTCCGTTACTACAATGTAATATTTAAAGTTAGGTTGTGCTGTATATATACTTGATGCAACAAACCATTGATTATTATAACAAGGCACATAACCGTAATATAATGCGTCTGTAGGTTTACTAAGTATTGTTATTCCTGTTGCCATATCTATTTGTATTTAATATTATTTTTATGTTTCTTCATATCTATTAGTCTTTATTATTATCTCTATATCTTTTTTCATTGCAGCTGCTATATCTTTTGTTAATTGCTCTTGCCTTCCATCGTTTACAACCTCATCAAAAAAGTGAATACCCCAATATCCTTTATCTTTTAATTTTCTTCTTACTAAAAAGTCCATTGCTTTTACAGCTTCTGAAAACTTCATTACCTTTAACACTTTCTTTTTTCTATTAGTTTTATTTTCAGCTTGTCTTTTTAACCTATCTTTTAAATTGTTAGTTTGAAAACCTGGTATTAAGTTACGTGACTTTATCCATTTATCTATTCTTGCACCTTGACTAACTCCAGCTGGTTTACGACCTGTATCAACAGCTTCCCAATAATCATTCAAATAAACGTTTAATTTAATACCATCAGCCGAATCTACAACCCTATATTTAATTGAAGCACCCAAAGCACTTTCTCCAGGATTAGGTGATGCACCTTTATATTTACTTTGATAGAATGCTGCTTTAGCTTGTAGTTTATCAGATAAGCTTTTACGCAAATCCTCTACTACCTTAGTACCGAAAGCTTCTAATATTTTTTCAACTTCATTCATTTATACTTTGTGCAAATTGTTCACTTTCTGCTTTATGTTTCATATACTGTATTCGATTTAAAAACCTAGCAATCGACCACTCCATTAATTCATCCTCTTTAAATGGATCGCCACCAGTAATTGAATCGATTATAAAGTACCAACCATATTCTTTTCTGAAAGATTTAACTCCCTGTTCACTTCCTCCATGTGTATCGCTATCTCCTTCTGAACTTGATCCAAAGAGTTCAACAAATCCGCTTTCAATTTTTCGGACCTGCTGGAGTAAAAAAAAAGTGTCCCATAGACATCACCCACCTTTCCATAATTATAAATAACATCGCTTATTTGTTCTACGTTATCGGAGTTAAATTTATACTTACTGAATACAGGACACTTAACATATATCAATGCTAAGATTTTATGAAGGTTATTAATTACATCGGTTTCATATTGCTTTAAAGCTGTGTATTGATTTGTCTTAAAATCCTTTTCATCTTTACAAGCTTTGTATCTTGTCCCATCATGCCAAAACGTATTCTTTAACCTTGTGTTCGGCTTTGAATTAATAAGTAATAATACTTTACTCTTAACATTTTCAAGTTCGTTAAAACTCATATTCTCGTATTCCGATACCGAAATGTCAGTAAAGCTGGAAGCTATTTGAATAATTTTATCAATGTTTTCTAAACTCGAAGTTCTTATATTCTCGTATTCGATAAACTCCTTTATTGTTAGGTTATTTACATTTGTTGGTATCATCATATATATAATGTTTAAAATTTTACTTTTGTTTGCCGAGCCACTGGTTAGGATTTATATTCATTATTCAAACAGTTGGTTACAAATTGTAGCCATCTATTCAAAGTCCATCCAGTCCGATAAGCTACTTAACTTATTCATTGCCAAATATCTGAGTGCGTCTATGCAATTATGAACTAATATACCATTAGCAAAATACTCGTGTTCATCTTCAATCATTAAATCATAAACATTAGCTTGATAGCTTTCTCCTATCTCTAAGTGCTTTAGCTTTGCAGTTTTGATGACAATATTTTGTTCTTCCTGTATGCCTTGTTTGATATTCTTTTTTACATACTTCGCATACATGTTTATTAAATATTCTTTTAGCATAAATTTCTTTACCATGTTCTGAATGCCACTTTTTACCATTATCTGACTTATGCCATTCTTTAGCGGATTCAATACCATTAGCATGAAATATTTTAAACCATTCAGGATTGTTTTTAACCCTTTGCTTACCATGTTCCGATAAGTGTTTATTGACTTCAACAATTTCAAGATTTTGAATATTATTATTCCAAGTATTGGAATCCTTATGGTGTACATGATAACCTTTTGGAATATCCCCATTATAAAATTTCCAAACTGCAACATGCAATCTTTTATTTCCGATTCCAAAATATTTTTCTTTTGAATATAATTTATATTCTTTATTATTAAATCTTTGTGTAGGTAAACCATTTGACCCGATTTCAATTTTGATATTTGTTTCCATCCTTTAGTAGTTTTTATTTTATGTTCTTTTGTAGAAACTAAAGTTACATTAAAAATATCGTTTTGTATCGAATAGTTAATAACTTGTTGCAACCCGTTATTAAATACTTTTAAAACTTTCTTATATCCATTTGATGTTAATACTAAATCATTTACTTTTATTTCATCAATCCTAACTAAACCCTTATTAGTTGTAATTAAAGTTTCTCCTATAAAACAATGGTTATTGTCATCAACTGGGTTCTGCATTTTATTTCCATCCCTATCAACATCCCAACAATAGTTTCTTAACTCCTTAATTAAGTTGGTGCTATTCTCAGTTACCTTAAAGTGTATCTCTTGCAATAAAGATATGGAAGCTCTAATACTATCGGGTCCTTTCTTAGCTGGACTAACTGAAAAACCTCTACGCCTTAAATCTTCTATTGACTTTGGTTCGGCACTATCAGCAATAATATCTGAATATTCCGATACTCCGAGTTTAATTAGTTTGTCTATAATATCTGAGTTGGTTAGTTTAGTTTGATATATCAATTCATCGAAATAATATTGTTGGCCTGACTTATAACAAGCTACTAAAGCTGTTGGATCATTTGAATATCCCCAGTCTAAAGAATAAGCAATCAATTCAGCATCCTTAGGTATTGAGGGTGCAATAGACCAATTCTCAAAGACCGTACCTTGTAACGTACCAACTTGCCCTAAGCCATAAACCTTATACCAATTCTCCCAATGTTTTGATGTCTTTGCTTTCTCTTTAGCTTTTAATATAAAGTTTAATGCACTTTCAGGACACGCTTCGTTATCAAGATAATTGATAGTTAAAAAGTCGACATCATGGTCACCCTTTAATTCTTTGTGAAACCAAAACTCGTTTACAGGATTCCAGTCTAAATAAATTCCCTTCTTTGTTCGAGCTGCTAATTCAGTATAACTATGCAAGGTCATATTATTGCACTCATTCATGTATAGATAATCACGTCTTGCACCCCTTAGTTTAGAATCACTATCTGCACTAAAGAACTCAATAACCGATTGATTAGCAAATGTATATTTAAAGTCAGT
>Ga0209500_10002947_pt1 | contig 11828 bp, 10 predicted proteins | sample S_140212_EF_Meta_FD_187323 | JGI IMG/M metagenome (GOLD analysis project Ga0209500, IMG submission 187323) | Freshwater microbial communities from Lake Simoncouche, Canada to study carbon cycling - S_140212_EF_MetaG (SPAdes) (version 2) | ecosystem: Environmental > Aquatic > Freshwater > Lake ...
CCAAGTGTTTTCTTTGTTGATGACGATGGAAAGGCCATCCCAAGCAACTTGGAACTCGAAGAATTCTATACCGTTCTTAGCACAAGATTCTTTTTCTTCTGCCTTGATGGGCCTTGAGGCATTGCTTATATCGGTTTCACCTGCCGCAAATTTCTTGAATCCACCGCCTGTGCCTGAACGGCCTACGGATATTTTTACATTAGGATTGGTTTTGCTATACTCGCTTGCAACCGCTTGTGAAATAAGAAGCACGGTGCTTGAACCATCAGCTTTGATTTCGCCCTTCATCTCACCCTTAGCAGGGGTATTTTCGGCGGCTTTTTTGCCCTGAGGAGCTGGGGCGGCCTTTTGCTCTTTCTTAGTTGCTGTATTATCGCCACCACCACAACCCAATGCCAAAATGCTAAGTAATGTCATCAGGGCAAAGCTTCTTTTCATCGACATGATAATAGTCCTTATTCCATTCCTAAGAAATTCGTTGAATAACCATATACTATAGTTAATTTAATAAATGTGTGGGGGCAAGTTAAGGTTTGAAGAAGTTTTTATTCTCAAGCCACTATTTACTTTAAAGCAGCTAACTTTGGACTTAAAGTCTCTAAAGTAAAAGAAGATTAAAAACTTGGTGAAAAATGTTTATAATAGTGGATATATGCTTCCAATAAGTCTATTCGGTTCAATGGTTCTTCCAAATTAAGATCGTATAACCTTATGTTTCAAAAAGTATTTGTGCCTTTCGCTATGGTGTTTCTGGGGATTTTGATAATTCTCGGGATTTTCCTTACCCAAACAGATCTTGAGCGCAGCTATATCATCAAAATACTGCTGATTGTTGGCATAATTGGAATCGGTTTGATTGCATTTGAAAGTAACCGAATTTCGAAGGTAATTGCGTTGCCCCTTGAAGAATTGTCCATGGGAATTCAAAGGGTAGGCCTAGGTGATGATAACCAGAGAATCCTTTCAGATGACCAGGGAACCTTGGGAAACCTGATGCGCTCTTTTAACCGAATGACCGAAAGGCTTGAAGATAAAGTTAGCAAACTGGAAGAGGATAGGCAGCAGTTGCGAACCATTTTGAGCGGTATGGTTGAAGGTGTGGTTGCCCTCGATGCTAATCAGAGGGTTCTATTTGTAAATGATCGGGCCCTAATCTTGTTGGATTTGCAATCCCATGCATTGGAAGGTAAAAGGCTTTGGGACTTAGTAAGAAATCGAGAGATGATGGATTTGGTGGAAGAAGCATTAAGGCAACCCGAACCCAAACGCACAGAATTGACCTTTGCAACTTCTGGAAATCGCAGCCTGACTTTGCACGCAGCCAGATTGCCCGGGAATCCCACCCGCGGAGCTGTTTTGGTGCTGCACGATACAACCGAACTACGAAGGCTAGAAAGGCTTAGGCAGGAATTTGTTGCAAATGTTTCCCATGAATTGAAGACTCCGCTCGCGGTGATCAAAGTTTGTGCAGAAACACTTCTAGATGGTGCGGTGGAAGATTGTGAAAACCGCATGCGTTTTCTAGAACAAATCCTCGAGCAATCCGAACGATTGAATAATCTAATCATGGATTTACTCAGCATCGCAAGAATCGAAGCAGAGACCGAATTATTTGACTTTATCTGGGTCCCCGTTCGGGAAGTGGTAGAGCAATGTGTCAATAGGCATCGAGATCGGGCAATGCAGCGCTCGATATCCATAAATGCTTTTCCAATGGAAGGCAGCCTTCATCCAGATCAAGATTTGGAATGTTTGGTGGACGAAGAAGCCTTTGTGCAAATACTAGACAACCTAGTTGATAATGCGGTGAAATATACTCCAGAGCATGGCGTGATCAATGTGCAATGGGGCCTCGAGAATAAATATGTAATTATCCAAGTCTTAGATAATGGGATTGGGATTCCTGAAGCCGACCTGCCTCGGATTTTTGAACGATTCTATCGTGTTGATAAAGCCCGTTCCCGTGAGGTTGGCGGAACAGGCCTTGGACTTTCGATTGTGAAACATCTCGTGCAGGCGATGAAAGGCAGCATTTCGGCTAACAGCCAATTAGGTAAAGGCACTACTTTTACCGTGCGTTTTCCTTATGCCAAAGATTAAATCGTTGCTTTACTTGCCAGGAAATAAAATTTTTCTGGTGTAAAGGCTTTCCCCAACTAAAGCATACAAAGTGCTTTTGTCAGATCCAGCAAAAGCGATTGAACTGGCAAACCTAGGGAAATCTGGTTGCAATAAAACACCGCACAACCGCCCAGTTGGATCAAATACCTGCACCCCAAGCGAAGTTGCAGCATAAATCCGATTCGCCTTATCGAGCGTCATGCCCGGTACAGATCCGGCAACTCCTGCGAGGGGTTTTCTGGGTGCAACATATCGATCCTTGGCTGAGATATCACCGTTTTGCTCTATGCGAAAAGTGAAAATCGATCTGCCATCTGCACTGCCTGCAAACAGAGTTGTTTCGTCATTGGAAACCGCCAAGGATATGACATGATCCTCGGTGTTAACTTTCTTTTTGGCACCTGATTTATCAAAAAGGTAAATCGTTTTTTCAGTAGGCGCTGCTCCATAGCACTTATCTTGTTTTAAGGTACAAAGGGCGACACAATCCAGCCCTTCGATAATCATGGAAGCTTTTGCGTTGCCCGGAGTTGCGTAAAGAATATTCGAACCACTGGCAAGAAAAATGCCCCCCTGAGAGTCAATTGCCAAGGCCTTTGCTGGTGCATCAGTAACTACTTCAATTGTTTTGCCTGTGGAATCAAGCTTTAAGATTGATTTAGATTTGGTGCTAGCAAGGAATAAAGCCCCTTGAGAATCAGAAGCAATAGCGGAAAATTCCCCAGCAAGATTGCTGGTTGTTTTAGTCCAGTTTTCGGAGGGTACTAGAATTTGGCTAAGAGGGATATCTTGAGAATATCCCCAAGTTGTAGAAACAAGGAGTAGAATGCAAGAAAGAAGCCTGTTCATGAGTGATTCCTGTGGAATGTAGAAGGAAGATTATTCGCGCCAAAGCCAGCGTAGGGACTCTGGAAGAATGACACCACCATGTTTGCCATTGTGACCGCCATCCCCTTCGACATAGACAAAATCGTATTTTGCAAATTTGAGTGCAGCCGCCATGGATCGGTTGGCGAGGGGCCAGTGGCCATGCAGGTTATCGAGATCGTTGCTACCATCTTGCAGGAAGATGCGGATAGGTTTCTTTTCGGTCTTGCGAATCATACCAGGGTAAACATCGCCCCCGCGGATATTGGTGAAGCTGCCAACATGGCTTAAAACTTTGCCAAACAAATCGGGTCGTTCCCAAGCCGCGGTGAATGCACAAATGCCACCACTGCTGATCCCGCAAAGGGCCCTGCCTGCAGGATCTTTACGAACATTATATTTCTTCTCGATTTCGGGAAGGATTTCTTTTTCAAGGAAAGTTGCATATTGGTCAGAGGGGGTATCGTATTCGAAGCTACGGTTGCTGCGGCCTTTTTCCTTGGGGTTGGCAGAGGGGACAGTGCCCGGATTTAAAAACACGCCAATGGTTACGGGCATTTCTTTTTTGTGAATAAGGTTATCAAAAACAACGGTGGCACGGAACTGCCCCTTCTCGTTGGCATAGCTGCTGCCATCTTGGAATATCATAACCGCAGCCGGGGTTTTGCCATCGTATTGTGCGGGTACATAAATCAACATTTCGCGAACAGTACCTGGGAAGATATTGCTCTTCCATTCAGATTTCTCAATTTTACCCTTGGGAGTGCTGGGGTTTGGCTGGGAATCGATTCCAAGAACATAATCATCTGCTGCAAAGGTGAAGCTACAGAAAAGACCTAAAAAGCAGGCGTAAGGTAAAAACCGGTTCATTGAGAAATTCTCCTTCAACAGTAGTTTTAATGCAAATTACGATAATAAAGTGCTTTAGGGTCTTAGGCAAAGAAAATTCGAGTCTAGAAAACAGAATCATAACATCATCATTCCTTCATCGTTTCTTCACAATCAATCCTTAGTATAACCCTTCAAGTTGATTAGGTATGAAAAGTATTTTCAAGCAAGGATACGTTACAGATGGCAACTACCTCTTACGCTGCGATTTTAACTGAGAGAAATCTGAACGGTAGAGAGCTTACGCCCCAAAACAATAGTTCCCCCAAATATCAAATTAAAAATTTGAACTTCTGGTATGGTGACCATCAAGCATTGTTCAACATTGATTTTTTGATTCCAGAAAGATCGGTAACCGCTCTTATTGGCCCTTCGGGTTGTGGAAAATCAACCTTTCTTCGTTGCTTGAATCGAATGAATGATCTAGTTGAGGGCACCAAGCACACAGGTTCAATTTTACTCGACAATGAAGATATTTACCGCCGTTCACTTAATATGGTTGATCTTCGTAGAAGAGTAGGCATGGTGTTTCAAAAGTCGAATCCCTTTCCTAAGTCGATATTTGAAAATGTAGTGTATGGGCCAAGGGTTGCAGGGGTTAACAACAGTGCGGTACTGCAAGAGATTTGTGAGCGTTGCCTGAAAAATGCAGCGTTATGGGATGAAGTCAAAGATAGGTTGAATCAGTCTGCATTAAACCTTTCAGGCGGTCAGGCTCAAAGGCTTTGTATTGCCCGGGCCCTTGCTACCGACCCAGAAGTAATTCTCCTTGATGAGCCAGCAAGTGCTCTCGACCCCGCCTCCACTGCGCGCATCGAAGATCTTGTTTTTGAACTCAAACGCGATTACACCATCATCATCGTCACGCATAATATGCAGCAAGCAGCGCGTGTATCTGATCAAACAGCTTTCTTTTTTCAAGGTAAAGTAATTGAAGTCGGGCCGACAGATCATCTTTACACTAGGCCTCAGGTCAAACAAACTGAAGATTACATCACAGGTAGGTTTGGTTAATTAACACAGGGATTCCAACGAATATGTCAAAGCATCTTGAACGCGATTTGGACGACCTACAAAAAGATATCATGGGCCTTGCAAGCCTTGTCGAACAGGCTTTTTCTCTTAGTATCATCGCACTTCGCGATCGTAACCCAGATATTGCACGGGATGTAATCCAGGGTGATGTGCAGATTGATACGGAAGAAAACCAGATCAACGAAGATTGCCTTAAAATCTTGGCTCTTCATCAGCCAGTTGCGGGCGACCTGCGCAGATGCACCGCTGCCATGATGATTATCACCGACCTTGAGCGTATGGGTGATCTTGCAGAAGAAATCAGTGAGCGCGCAATTCAACTTTGTGCCCCGCCTTTTTTCCCGATCCCCGAGGGTTTGCAACGAATGGTGGACATGACCACCATCATGGTGCGACAAAGCCTTGATGCTTTCGTTAATCTTGATGTGAAGCAGGCACTCATGGTCGTGCGCATGGATGATGAAGTTGATCGTTACAACAATCAGATCATCCAGGAAATCATCAAACTGATGACCGAATCAACATCGAATATTCAACATGGGTTATCCATGTTTTCAGCAGTCAGACATATCGAAAGAATCGCAGATCATGCAACCAACATTGCAGAAGATGTGATTTACCTCGTCGAGGGTGAGATTGTCAGGCACCGTGTCCAAGAATTGGAGGGATAATTATGAGTTCTGAGGTAACTTCCATGAAAGATGCAAAGAAACAGGCTCCATTGAAAGCAGCACCAGCACCGAAGGTGAAAAACGGGATCAAAGTGCTTATCATCGAAGATGAAAAAGCATTGGTCGATGCCCTTGTATATAACCTTGATCGCGAGGGTTATGAAGTGACCGTGGCCCATGATGGGCAGGATGGACTTCGTAAAGCTCAATCGCTTCCAGACATCATTTTGCTTGATATCATGCTTCCAGGAATTAATGGTATCGAAATTCTTAGGGAGTTGCGAGGTAACGAAAAAACCAAGTCTATTCCTGTTATCGTAGTTTCAGCCAAATCGGAGGAAACCGACCAGGTGGTGGGGTTCTCAATGGGTGCGGATGATTATGTCACCAAACCCTTCAGTGTCAAAATTCTATTGCAACGTATCAATGCTTTGCAACGCAGAGCAGAAGTTCCTACGAAAGAGGGACAGGGACCTGTTGAATTGATCGAGCATAAGCAGGTAAAAGTGGATATGGTCAAGCACCGTGCATTTATTCTGGATGAAGAACTCGATCTGACCCCAACGGAATTCCGATTGCTGGAATGCCTGCTGCGAAGTCCAGGTAGGGCTTTTTCGCGCCAGCATTTGATGGATTGTGCAATTGGCGAAGGCGCCATTGTTCTCGAAAGAACCATCGATGTGCATATTAAAACCCTGCGTAAAAAACTTGGTTCCATGGATATGATTGAAACTGTTCGTGGCTTGGGTTACCGCTTTAAAGAATAATCATTTGCTTATATTGCGCATCATGAATGTTCTTTCATTCGTGATGCGTTTTTCATTTCTATCACAGCAAGTGCTTGGATCATGTTACTTTTCTTCGTCATCTCTTCATGATAAAAACACGGATTATTCTCGCTTCGCTCTCTGTAAATACTTGCCGAAAAGTTAAGATACGTCTAATTCGTTTCTGCTTATTATGGAGAATAAATGCAGACTTGCTTGGATGCCTTGATTATTTCTGATATTCATCTTGGCAGTGACAATTGCCAAGCCAAAGATCTGGTTGTATTTCTTGAACAGATTCGCTGTGGTGTTATTCAAACTTCCAGAATCATACTAAATGGCGATGTGTTCGATTCCTTCGATTTTCGAAGGCTTAAAAAAAATCATTGGAAAGTGCTTTCACTTATCCGCAAACTTTCTGATCACATTGATATCACTTGGATCCATGGGAATCATGATGGATCGTTGGAATTCATCTCCCATCTTTTAGGCGTTAATGTTGAGCATCAATATGAGTTTGAAAGTGGTGGAAAAAGAATTCTTGCCTTGCATGGTCATATCTTTGATGAATTCATTGAAAAGCATCCTTGGTTGACAATGATTGCGGATTTCTTTTATTGTCTTTTACAAAGAATAGATTCCTCACACACCTTTGCCAAGTTTGCCAAGACGGGTAGCAAAACCTTTCTTCGTTGTGCGGAAAAAATTGAACAAGGTGCAATTAACCTAGCACGCAAACTCGGTTGCCATTCTGTTTGTTGTGGCCACACCCATCATGCCATCGAAAAAAATAACCAAGATGTAAAGTATTACAACAGTGGTTGCTGGACCGAAACAAAACCCACTTACCTGACGGTTCTTAATGGTGAAATCAAAATCCAAACCTACATTCCTGAGGAAGCAGAAATCATAGTGGTTGCACTTCTAAAGCAAGAGGTTGTTTAAGGGTGTAGTTGGTGTATTCGTGGCAACTGGTTTTATTAGTCATGCCTAGCATGGAACCCAAATGAAGATGTCTAGTCAAACGAGCAATAGCTCTGAGCGGGAGTTTTTATTTCCGCAGGTGCGAACTCAGTGCGATTTGCTTTCTACGCAAAGTGATTTGATTTCACCTGCCTACCTAGATTGTAGTGGGCGTTTATTTCAAGCCATTGTTTCTCAACATATCCCTGGTGTTGAGCTTGGGGTAATCGTTATATGTACAGGCAATTCCAGACGAAGTATGCTTGCTGCAACCATGGGAAATATCGCAGCGGCCTACCATGGTATTCCTGAGCTACGTTTTTATTCAGGTGGAACAAATCCCAGTGCATTCAATCCTAGAACCATTCGAACGCTAAAAGAAGTCGGGGTTGTAATTGAACCAACAAAAGAAAATGCAACCATGGGTGATGCAGGTGAGGTTAATCCTGTTTACATGGTGAGTTGGGGTAATCTTCCCCGCATGGGCGTTAATCGCTTTGAAATCAAGGAGTTCTCAAAGATTTATAGCGACACTCATAACCCTAGTAAAGCATATATTGCTTTGTTGGTTTGTGATGAAGCTGATGCCTCGTGCCCAAATGTTCCGGGCGCTTCCCAGCGAATTGCGATGCCTTTCCAAGATCCAAAATCATTTGATGGTTCCGAAATCGAATCAGCAAAATATTCTGAACGAAGAGACGAAATCGGTAGAGTCATGCTTTCAATTGTGCTTAAAGCAAAGCGTCATCTCGCTGCTAACAAATGCTAACTCATCTGCTTAAGCTCTTCGATCTGTTTGCAGATTGCATTCCAAAGATCGAGCCTTGCCTGTAAAGAATTTCTAGCACTTTGTAATGCTTCTTCTTCTTTCTTTTTACTGCCGCCACAAGCTTTATCGAGCATCGAAATTGCCATCGGGCCATGCTCATCGCCATCCAGTTCAATATGTCGATTTAGGTAATAGGTGAGGATGGAATAGCTGATATTAAATTGGTTGGCAGTCTTGTCGAGGATTTTGAGAAAAAGATCGGGAAGCAAATCTTCCCTACCAAGAGTGAAGGCTGCTGCAACGGAGTGCAAAGCGCCAGACTTTGCTAGGTTTATGGTTTGGGTTACAAAAGGAATGATGGAAGGGGGGGCATTCGATTTTAGCAGAGACTCTTCAAAAGGGGTGCCTGCGCGCAGTAAACCAATAAATTCGTTGATAGCTTTGGTATCAGCGTGCATCTCTTGCATGGCTTTAAGATAAAGCTCGAAATGGCTTAGATAGCCGCCTATACCATCTTCATCGCTTTCCTCGCCTAGAACAATTTCGTTGATAAGCCTGCGTATTAATGGGTCTGGAGAAGGCACCCAGGGTATTTCCATGCAAGTGAGTTTAATTTGCAGGGCTTTTAAAAGGGATTGAAAATCCCAGACACACCAAACATGGTGCTGCATGAAAATACAAATAGCTTTGGGGGAATCTAGCAGTTGGTAAAGTCTGTGATTCACTAGTTGGTGTCGTAGTGCTTCCAATTGCGAGTCATTGTGCCAGTTCATTTTGAACCTCAGCGAGAAAGATAGAGCCTATAGTATCAATAATCAACACAGGATGTGGATTTCAAGGTTTGGGTGGAGATTTGTCGCGTAAATATGCGAATAGGTCTGCAATATCCTGATCTGAAAGGGTATCCAAGATGTTTTCAGGCATGATCGATTTGGGGGAACTCGTCATAGTTTCAATTTTATCTTTAGCAAGAACCAAGCGTTGATTCTTGGCATCGAGCAATGTGAGTGAGCTTGAGTTTTCTTCTGCTAGAAGCCCGGTGAGTGTTCTGCCATCTTTCGTCTCGATCACTTGCGCAACAAATTCAGGCCTGATATGCGCACTCGGGTCTACAACATGGGTGATGAGAGGAAGCAGCGATTGGCGGTCTGCAGTGGTTAAATCTGGCCCTACTTTATTACCCTGACCAAAAAGCATATGGCAGTTGGCGCATTGCTTTTGGAAATGCAACTTACCTTTATCGATGTCTGGTTTCGTACGACTTATTATAAGGTTTACATAACTGATACGGGCTATTTTTTCGCCAGGGCTAGGGGGCGACACTTTCCCATAATGCTTCGTAAGAAGCCCAATCAACTTTTCTTCTTTGTGCGAAGCCATGGCGCGCGCAAGATCGATGCTAATATCGGTTTTAAGGATCTTTCCCGAATCAACACGCTGCATTAAGAGAAGCGAAAAAGATGGCCTTTGAGATAGCAGAGCCAAAGACTTTGATTTTAAGTTACCGGGAAGAGTGGGATACAGATCCAAAAGCTTGAGGGCGACTGTGTCGTCTGCACTTGATTGCATTGCGTTGATTGCAGCCAAGCGAACATTATCGGCGGTATTAGGCTCGAGTGCTTTGAGGAAGGTGGGCAGGTGGTTTGGATCAGAAAGTTGCCCAAGAAGTTCGATGGCAAAGATTCGATCGGAAGGAGGTGGTGTGGTGCTTGCAGCATTGTTGGATATTTCGTTGAGTGCTTTAGGGTCGCCCAGCCGAAAAGCCAGGCGTAGGAGTTCCTTGCTTTTCGGGTTTTTGTCTCGCAGTAGCGCAAGAGGCTTTTCCAAAGGCGTGGGCACCAGTGCCAACCTTCGTCCTTCCAAGGCTTTTTCGATTCCCGCAAGTACTTTCTTTTGATCTTCCTCGCTTGGCGCCAAGGTTAGTAATTGTGCGCAGGCATTCCAATCGGGCTCGGTTCCTTCGTTGACCCACCGCCTAGCGATGCGTTCCAAAAGGTTTTGCTTAACCATTACTTTTTGCCAAAAGGCTGGGTCCTTAAACCAATCGAGGATGAGTGCTCTGCCCCGGATGGATTGATCTTCGACGGCCCACCATAGCAGCATGGATATGTAAAGATCTTGAATATATTGATCTTGAGAGTAAAGTGCTTTGGCGATTTGAAGGGCGGCATCGTATTGCAACCTTCGAGCAGAGCAGGCGAGTTGGGAGGCAACGGTTGGACTGTTTTCTGTTCGTGCCATTTCCACCAACCTAGCAACAGCAACGGGTGAAAGCGTGCGCTTATCAGCGAGCAATCTTACTGCCCATTCGCGCACCGCAGGCGTGGGGTGATCAAGTAATTCTTGCAAGAAGGCTGGGTCTGCATTTTGTGCACCAGCGAGGGCCCAAAGGGCTTCCAGCGCTAATGTTCCCTGATTAGATTGAGCGATTTTCTTTAAAGGTTCTGAACTTTTAGAGTCTTTTCTTTCTGCAAGAAGCTTTCGTGCTTCTCTGCTGTACCAAGCATTTTTATGGGAAAGAAGTGAGATAAGTTCGGAGTTGGATTGATGAGTAAGATCGAACTCTGGGATTTCTTTGAAACCCTTGGGTACGATTTTGTAGATTCTGCCATTGGTGCGATCCCAGTTATCAACGGGGTCTAGATGTGCAGCGCGTTTATCGTGCCAATCTGCAACGTAAACTGCGCCTTCAGGGCCTTGAAAGCAATCGACTGGCCTGAACCAAGGGTCGTTTGCGATGAGGAAGTCACCTCCAAATTGCCCAGCAAAGGTTGATCCTCGGGCTTCAATTTCATGGTAATAAAGTGTGTTGGAAAGAAGGTTGCCTGCGATATACCGATTGCGATATTCAGGCGGATAAAGGTCTGCTTGGTAAACGATACCGCCATTGGTGACATGCCCACCTTTGAAGTTTTTGAAAGGCATATGTTCAAAGTAACCATAGGTGTGAGGATTGTGAAGTGCGCCATGCTTGGAAAAACCTTTGACATAATAAGCGCCTTGCACCTGATGAAGCATTGCGACATTGCCGTAATTAGTGCCAGCGATAATCTGGCCATTTTTGTCGAAATCGAGGCCCCAAGTATTGCCCCCGCCTTCCGAGAAGAGTTCGAATTCTTTGGTGATCGGGTGGTAGCGCCAGATGCCTTGCTGAAATTCATGGCCTCTGATTTTAGCTGTTACAGTGCTGCCCTGGGCGCCATAAAGCCAGCCATCTGGGCCCCATTGAAGCGAGTTTGCATAGGCATGGGAATCTTCCATGCCAAAACCTGCCAGAAGGACTTGGGGATCGGCATCGGGAATGTCATCATGGTTTTTATCTGGGTAGAAAAGCAGGTAGGGGGGTTGCACCACAAAAAGCCCATCATGGCCCCAAACCATACCCGAAGCGAGGTTTAGGCCTGTTACAAAATCTTTTGATTTTCGAAACAAGCCGTTCTCGTCTCGATCATAAAGGATGGTAATTTTATCTGCACCTTTGGGGCCTTTAGGAGGTGCCTCGGGCACACGATCCCAAATGGTGCGCAGATACTGATCCTGCTTCACAGCCTTAAGGCCCGCAGGATTAGGATATTGAAGATACTGTAATACCCACAAGCGCCCTTTAGGATCGAAAAACATACTGAGCGGCTGGCGCACTTGGGGTTCGCTTGCAACTAATCGTACCTCCATCCCTGGAGGCACTTGCATTTTTTCCATTGCTTCTTTGGGCGATAAACCCTGTGCCGGTAGTTGGCTCACAACTAT
>Ga0209500_10002951_pt1 | contig 11820 bp, 12 predicted proteins | sample S_140212_EF_Meta_FD_187323 | JGI IMG/M metagenome (GOLD analysis project Ga0209500, IMG submission 187323) | Freshwater microbial communities from Lake Simoncouche, Canada to study carbon cycling - S_140212_EF_MetaG (SPAdes) (version 2) | ecosystem: Environmental > Aquatic > Freshwater > Lake ...
GCAGTTACTTGGTCACGGCTTTCTTGAATTCTGCTTTCCCAAGCTGATTCAATTTCCGATTTGATTTCTTCGGAAATCACATTGTTTTCAAACAATTGTTTTACGATGTCTATCATGTGATTCTCCTACTGTTATTTGAGGCCTGAAATGATTTTTTTCAGACTCTCTGCTAGATACTTCTGTGCCTGTGGGTCGCCTTGGACTTCTTTTGCCATTTTAAATGCCTGATAACCGCCTGTGTTATTCATTAGATGTTCATACACCGGAGTTGGGTATGCTCCCGGGGCGCTGGGTTGAGCCACAATATCAACAGTGATAATTTCAAAACCTTTGACATTACCGCCGTTGTCGACATCCCCTGAACCTCTGCTTGATACTCCCAACTTCACTCCCGACTGTAACATGGTCTGTACTAATTGACCCATAGGAGTCGGGATGATTTTAAGTTTTCCGTAGCCGTTAGGACCGTCCATCCACATCTTGGTAATCATATGACTTACCCGATCGAGATTGATTTTTAAATCCTGCGGGTGATCTAATTCTCCGCAAACTGAGTATCCTCCAGAGATCTGCTCGTTGAGCGTTTTGACAGCCCTGCCAATTTCTTGAGAAGAATATATACGCTGATTCTGATTCCGGATATCACCCTGAATACAGATCCCGTTTAGATGCAGGGACTTTCCGCCCCTGCCGTCTTCTTCGCTCTCCAAGACAATCTTAGCCTGATCATAACTCAATTGTTCACTGAGATAGTTTTTCACCTTGTTGTCCTATTATCTACGACCACGGAAAAGACCTGCGGCGCTCTTGTCAGCTGTTTCTTTAGCACCAGCTTTCTCTGCACCGTGACCTGGTTCTTTTGTAGAGAACGCATTACCGTTCTTTGCACCAGGAACATTTACGTTACCCATATTGTCTACTTTAGGCTTGTTACCTGCTAGGCCACCTGCTGTGCCTTTGTCGCTGGTATCTTCCATACCAAACTTCAAAGATGCGCCGCCCATGTCATTTTTGCTGAATTTCATTCCGCCCGCAGAACCATCAGCTTTTTCAGCTTGACCTTTCTTTTCTGCGCCGTGGCCTGCTGGAACTTTCTCAACATATTCACGCACTGTGGCTAAGTCAAATTCTTCTTCTTTAGCAAATGGATTTCCACCTTCTTCGTCGTCATCACCCATGCCGTCGCCGCCTTTGAGTTCATCAAATTTAGCTTGTAGTTCATCAACGATAGAATCTAGGTCTTGGAACAGTTCTTCTTCGGACTTATCTCCACCTTCTTCGTCATCTAGATCTGTTAGATCGCCTTCTAGATCGTCGGTTTGGTCCGGGTTTCCCATGCCGCCCATTTTGGGCATTTCATCGTCGCCTTCGATGGCAACGTCATCAAATCCTTCGTCGAAATCTTCTTCAACTTCTTTTTGTTTTTTCTTGTGCATCTCACCTTCTTCACCTTCTTCACCAGTTTCTTCAGCAATTTCGCTGTCGATTAAAGATTCGTAGATTTCACGTGATGCTGTTACCACGTACTCGTGGAACAGTTCTTCTGCTTTAGCTTGATCGTCGTTGACCAAATGCTCAAGCATCTGTTGTAATAGTTTATTATCGGCCATAGTTTATCTCCTCGTATGGTATGGGCTGTTGTTTATTTAACACACATATTACAAAATGATGTTAAATGGTAGTTTTTTGATTGATTTGGTCTGAATATATAGTATCAGGAAAACTTCTAGTGAATTCGTCGTAGGTGATATGACTTAGGTTAGCCAAGGTAGGTCCCAGTTTATCTGGTATGAATGCTCCGGGTTCGATGACTCGGAAAAATTGTGTGTGCCGGAATTCTTTGATAACTTTTTCAGTTTGGCTTAACCAATTTCCGTGATACGTAGCAGCATCTGTACTTTTCTTATAGTTAAATGTGTTGGCATAGATGTTATTGAACTTACCGTCGATGCCTTGATAATCAAATCCAAAAATATATATAGTCCTATGTTCTTGTGTGGCTGCGAACCATAAAGCTGTGGGTCCAGAACTCCATCCTTTATGGGGACTGAAAAAGTTTACACTGTGCTTGGTCTGTATGCCTTTGTTGGGATTCGTCCAAAGCTGATGCTTTTTGTGATAGCCAGCTTCGATGATTTCGTTGACCATTTTTACATCTACAGCTATCAAATAGTGCGGTTCAAACTCACGATATTGTGCATTACAGCCATAGGTTATGCCCTTGGTCATAAGAGATCGTAGGTTTAAGCATTGTCGGCTGATGCCATTACCTATAACAAACGCGGGATTATTGTGCAGGTGCTGCTTCTTGGCCAACTGGAGTTCCATACATTTGTTTTATAAATTCCAGTTCAGATTCCTGCTCTAATTGATGAGATTCGCTTTGTAGTCTCAATTTATTAATTTGACGCAGTGTAAGACGTATTTTTCTAGTATCTTTTTTGTCAATGATGCTGCTGTCTTTGCTGGAATCGTATCTACGATCTTGAGCAAAGTCGTTGTTTTTTTCATTGAAGTAAAAAAATTCATTAAGAAGCATAATGTATTTATTACTGAACTGGTGCTTCTGGTGTCTCTGGAGCGGCTGGTGCTTCCGCTGCCGCTGCCATGTCTAATGGCGCTTCCCCTTCTTGAGCTCCGACATCTGCGCTCATGCCTCCGGGAGTTACTCCTATTCCCCTAAGTTGACTCTGAGGATCAACCGGTGCTTTAAGGTTAGCACCGTTTTCTTCACGCCACATTCTTTCGTTTTCTTTGATTTCATCTTCAGTGAGACCCAAGAATCTCTGCAGTGCAAATCGCTTGCTGAGATGTGGAATCGCCACCATCTGTGCAAATGTAGCTGCTCGCGCTGTGTCTAATTCACTTTGACGATAAGCAGCAAAGTTCTGTGGCTGATTGAACTTGAGTTCAAACAAACTGTTGTCAATATTCACACCTTGATCATTAAGCCAAAGTTTAAATTCGAGATCAAATGTTTCTACTATAATGCTCTGTAGACGTTTGCAGTATTCGTTAAAGCGTAGCTCTTGAATATAAGCTGTACCTACTTTACCATCTGATACTGTGTTGGCCTGCTCATCAATTGCTGTGGGCAGGTATGAAGCAGGTATGCGCAGAGCACGAAACAGCTTGTTGGTAAAATAACGCAGGTCAGTGATCTCGCCTAGGTTAGTACCACCTGGTAGTGTTTCAACCTTGCTGCCGCGACCTTCTGCTGTCTGCGGAAAGAAGTAATCTTCGTTTACACTTAGAGGATTATAACTAGCGTCTATGACGTTGGCTCCGCCACCTGTTGAGCTAGGAATACGTCTTTGCTGGATTTCGTTTTTAACACGTTCAACAAAACTCATAGCCATGTGTGCCGGCATATTTCCAACGTCCACATAGAAAATACGTCTTTCTGGAGCACGTTGTATACGATAGATAATGATAGCATCTTCAAGCAATTCTTTCTGCTTGTAGACTTTGAATACTGATTCTAATAGACTGTTGCCAAAAGGATAGTTGTTGTCTAGTCCTTCTGATAGACTAAGATGAATAACATGTTTGGCGTCTACAGTGATTTCATTGGTTTGATTATGGAATCTTGTACCTGTTGAGCGAGACGCATCACCCACAAATCCTCGACCCTGGCCACCACCCGATGTATACGAGCTAGTGCCGCTGGGAGCGGTATTTGTAGTATTGTGCGGAGTTGTAGCTATGAACTCTTTAAAATTGAAATTGATGTCACGGATCACATACTGCTCAGGAATTTTGCCTTCTGATTCGTTGACAATGATCTTCGTGACTTTAGCAGCATCTACAAACAACCATTTTTTAGTTTCTGGATCTCTAACAAAAAAACAGTCACCGTACTTAAATGTATTTCGCAGTATGCGGAAGATTCTGGTTTCAAAACTATTCTGTTTGGTCCATTTTTGTAGGCTGTCTTTGAGTATCTTGACTTCAGTGGCAGTGGGCTCACCACGAAAAAATGTATGGAATGGTGTGGCGTTTTCTTTGTCTTTTTGGGTGCAAAACTCTGTGAGTATGTCCAAAGCAGCATTGACTTCTGAGTCCATGTCCATGGTGTCATACTGCATATAGCGTTCTACGCGATTCGGTGAACCTGCATACACATCTGGCAGATAGCTGGAATAATTGGCACGAGCAGGACCTGGGCGACCTCGACCGCCAATCGGACTCATGCCGCTGTTGGTATTGTCTATGTTAACAGGAGTGAAATATTTTTTCCAGCTCATGCTTTGTATAGGTCTTTGTTAAGACCTCTAGTTGCAGTGACATTTTCATTGGTGTTATGTGCGACTGTATAGGTATATTTTATAAGTGTGGCCATCTTATTATTTAACTCTGCAAGCTGCGCAGCAGCACTATCTTGAGGAGGTTTTTCTGGGGGTGGCTTTGCTGCGGCTGCTGCTGCGGCTGCTTGTTTTTCTTGAGCCGCTTTGGCTGCATCTGCTTCCAACTGTGTTCTAGCTGCACCTGCCTGTGCTTGTTGTGCACCTGCAGGTGTTGTTGGAGTTACAGGTTGAGCAGGTGTAGGAGTTTTAGGTTGAGCAGGTGGAGGAGGCACAAATGAACTGCCTTCACGTGCAGCAAACGCTTTTAGAAAATCATCGCCGCCTTGGTTGTTGTAATCCAGGCCAGGAACTGCTGCTGCAGATGAAGTGTCGCCTGTGACTGCCGCGCCGCCGCCACCCATTCCGCCACCCATTCCACTACCTGCACCATTTGCGCCACCTGGCGCAGCAGGCATTGGTGGGGGTGCAGGAGGCTTTTGATTCCGCTGTTCTTCCAGTTTACGATTTCTTTCTGCTTCTTCTCGTTCTCTTTTCTGTTCTGCTAGTTCTTCTTCTTGTGCTAGTTTTCTGTTCTTGTCCATCGTGTTTTGAATATTATTAGCACGATCAACTGCTTCTTGTTTATTTGCTGCTATATCTTTTTCAGTTTGTTCTATTGCGTCGCCCATGTCTAGGAAATAGTCAAGGACTTTTAACAGTCCCAGTTTAAAATAATTTAAAAACATTTTATAACCTTCCCACATTATCAACAAACCGTCTTTGACTACACTTAAATCTCCACCAAATTTCTTAAATATGTAAATTGTGGCTCCGATCGCTGCTACAAACAACGTGATTGGCCAGATTGCTATTAGGAATGCGGCAGCAACCATCAAGCCCTTGGCTAAGATAATTGCTCCTGTCGCGATATGTTGGGCAGCGTAGCCCGCAGCCGTGCGAACCATACCTGCTATCATTCCCGCCATCCCCGAGATGAAACTGTACATTGACGCTATCGCTGTACCGGTTGCTATAACCAACGCACTCTTAGAAGCAGCTTCTAAAAAATTTAGCACTGTGACCGCCGCTAATATAGTGTAATATGCCAACAAGCCTATGCCAACTGTAACCAACACTGCTGTGAGATTGTCAGTGATAAACTTAGCCACAGTCATTACAGCACCAGCCAGGAATATCAGTACAGGTTTTAGATCGTTAAAAGTCTTAGCCACTGCAGGTATAAGGTCGACTACTAAAAAATTAGTAAATGCCTGTATTGCCGGAATCAATACCCCGTTGAAAAACCCACCTGCACTATTAAGGGCTGGACCAAAGCTGGTTAGAAATGAGCCAACTATGGCACTTACAGAAGCGACTAACACGTGAAACATCGGTACTACATATTGCAATACAAAATTTGCAGTAAATTCAAATGCTGCCAACAATGTGCCAATCAGACCACTGTTAACTAGTACCATTGAAAATCTATTGCTGAATTCTGCTAGACTGGCTTTTGCCCTGTTTACCTCTTCGTTCATCTTGTCGGTTTCTTCGGCTGCCTTCTTTTGTTCTTTTGTGCCGTTGGTGATTGCCTTTTCATTGATTTGTGCTGCAGATGCCACTGCTTGTGTTGCTGTGGCCATTTCGCTGGAACCAGCCAGTGCAGATCCAGATGACTCTAATGTTTTCTGACCAGCCTTCTTCATTATTGTCGCTAACCGATCCTGTTCTTCTGCAGATAGAACTGCACCCGACTGCAATTTATTTCTCATATTTTGCAGTTCTTTCATTACATCGCCGCCCATCAGTGCACCAATGCGTTGTGTTTCATCAGTGGTCAACGTACCAGTAGCTAAAAAATCTTTAACAAATCCCTGCAATGGTCCTGGAATTTTTCCAACAGTTGTTAAAAATGACTGTCTAGCTTCTTGACTTTTTCCGGCCATTGATCCTATAAATTGTGCGTCTATGGCCAAGGCTTTCATCTGTGCTTCTTTTGCCGAACGTTCTTCACCAGTGACTTTGGCCATAAGATCTAATTCTTTTAGATATGTTTTAGCTCCTTTAACCATCTGTTCACTAGACTGCTTTCCTTGTCCTCCTTGAAGTCTTAATAAAGAACCGTAACTGGCTAATCCCGCATTAATGTCTTTGGTACTAAATCCCAAAGCGTATAAGTCGCTGCCAGTAGCTCTCAGTTGTCTGGACACTTTGGCAAAATTTTGTGCACCTGATTCTGTAGTAGCACCAAATGCTAATAGACCTTGTCCATTCTGTCTTATAAGATTTCCAAAATCCTGCATGCTCATACCTGCGCTAGAGGCTGCGTTAGAAAAAGCATTGAGACTACCACCAAATGATGCGCCGCCTTGGGATGCTGCTGAATATGCAGATATAGTGCTTTCCACAGCACTGGCTACTGCACTAAACATAGCACCTATTATAGGAATTCCGCTGAAAATATCAGCCGCTTTAGTTAAGTCATCACCTACTGCTGCAAATTTACCAATTAGTTGTGTAGTTTTTTCTCCCAGTCCAACAAGAGCACCACCTGCAGCTTTAGTTGCTTTGGCAGCTGTGCCTAGTGCATATCCAGCACCAGCACCAGCTGCTCCAAGTGCATTCAGTGCCTTAGCACTCTTTGAAGCTGCGACAGCTTGAGGACCTGCTCCGCCTCCTGCTCCGCCACCCTTGCCACCACCTCCGCCTCCTGCTCCGCCACCACCTGCCCCACCACCACCAGAAGTCCCGTCGCCTGCTCTAGAACCTCCAGATGCTCCGGCTTTAGCATTAGCTTTTTGATTTTTGGTTATTGCATCTAGTAATTTTTTCAGCGTGGCTTCAGAGGCAGCGTTTTCGGCTTCTACTTTGCCAATTCCTGGAATATCAATTGTGACTTTTTCTGCCATATGTTTTTGTGGTGGTTAAATGCGTATATAAATACTGTTCACAATAACTATTTATCGGAGATAAAAATGAATGAAAACACTATTCCACAGGCTGCACCAAAAAATCCATTGGCCAATTGGTTTAGACAACCAAAAATCTATGTGAAATTGCCTAGCCGGGGTAGATTTTATCCTGTTGGAACATTGGATGTCAGCACCAATGAAGAATATCCTGTGTATTCTATGACAGCCAAAGATGAATTAATGTTCAAAACTCCCGATGCATTGATCACCGGGCAAGCATCAGTAGAAGTTATAAAGAGTTGTATTCCAGCTATCAAGGACCCGTGGCTGATGCCTGCCTTGGATGTGGACTTTGCCCTGATAGCTATACGTATTGCCACTTACGGCGATAAAATGGAGATCACTACCAAATGTCCAGCTTGTGAAACTGAAAACGATTATGATGTCAATCTCAGCGATTGGTTGTCTATGTTTCAAAACTATGTTTATTCCGATACCATAATTGCAGACCCTCTAGAGATTACCATCAGACCATACACGTATCAAGAATTGTCAAAGACGCAGATTAGAGCTATAGAACAGCAGAAAATTTTTGATATTGTCAATGATGAAACATTAGAAGATGAACAAAAAATAGAACAGTTTGGCAAAAGTTTTATTAAGCTAACACAGTTCACGGTAGATATTATCAGTGATTGTATAACAAAAATACAAACTCCAGATGGTGCTACCAGCGATAAAGCTATGATCAAAGAGTTTATTAATAACTGCAACAAAGAAGTATTTCAAACACTCAGTGACCATCTGAAAACACTCAAAGAACAGGTAGACCTAGCTGCTCAAAATCTCAAATGCACAAACTGTGATACCGAATATAATGTTCCGATCACAATGGATCAATCAAATTTTTTCGCAGTAAAATCTCGAAAATGACTCTGCCGGAGATTTTACAGGAAGCCAGTGATTTAGACAAACAGGCAAGAGCGATTAAAAAAGATTGTTTGAAATTAGCTTGGTATATGCGGGGTCTTTCATACTCAGAGGCAATGCACCTCAGCTATGAAGAACGAGAACTGGTAGGTGAAATAATAAAAGAAAATCTTGAAACCACAAAGAAAACTGGCCTGCCTTTCTTTTAGACTTTGTCTTTGATATTTTTCACAACGTCACGCTGCGGTTGATCAAGAGTGTAGCCATCATAGGCGGCTTTCAAAGCTGCCATATCTTTTTCAGCATCGTCACTGGCTATCTCTCCGGTTTTTACCTTGCCGTAAATACCTTTTAGATTTTGTACATCTACAGTATTTAATGTAGTGCCAAATTGAGCTTTTTCTAAACTGTCTTGATACTGTTTGCTGTCGGGTTGAACATTTGTGGTTTTGTTAATATTGGTATCTTGTTTTTCTTTATCAGGTTTATTGCCACCGCCTGATCCTGTAAACCATTGCGAAGGACTCAATAATTTTGTAGCAAAATCTTTGCCAGCTTGGTATGCATTATCAGGACTCCCTACGGGCAATGACTTTAGACCGAATGAAGGCGCAGGTGTGTTGGCTTCTATAATTTCACGTATTTTCATTTTCTGAATATACTAATTGTGCCTTGTGCCAACCCAGTTTCAAACATTTTTTGCTTTTGGAATTCTACACGTCGAGCTAAATCTTCTGACAATGCATTTCCGTAATTAGTTTTACTGGCAGTTGCAATACCTTTTGCTCTAGCGGCAGCAACACCGGTTTTAAATCCACCAGTAGTACTAGCAGCAACAGATTTTCCTGCGGCCTTTGTGCCTTGTAATCTAGCTTTGGTTGCAGCCTGAGCAGCCTGTTGTTGAGGAGTTAGTGTTTGACTCTTTGCTGCTGGTGTTGTTGCTGCTGGATCTGCTGCAGGTGTTGCCGCTGCTGTAGGTGCTGCTGCGGTCGGCTCCTGAGATAATGTATTAGCCATGTTTCCAAATGCACCTGCCCCTGCCCCTGCTGCTGGATCTGCCGCTGGTGTTGCTGCCTTTGTTGGCTCTTGAGATAATGTCTTGGCCATGTTGGCAAATGCTCCTGCTCCTGCTCCTGATGGTGCTGTTGCTCCAGGCTTAGGTGCTCCCGGTGCCGCTGCAGGTGCTGCCGCAGGTGCTGCCATAGATTTCTGTAACAGTTGCAGGATTTGCTGTTTACCTTTTTTATCTAGCTTGTCTACATTGGCTTTGATCTGCGCATAAACAGTTTGATTGGCTTTTTGTTGTGATACTGCCTGCTGCTTATCAACCACTGCTGTGCTTTTTGCCAAGGCTTTTCCAGCATCACCGGTCTGTGCTTTAGCTGGCGCAGTGCCTTTAGGACCTTGTGCATTTATGTCAGCTGCTGATGGAGGAGTTGTTGTGGACATACCTGCATCACCAGATGGTGCCGCTGCTGCTGCTGCCGCTGGTGCTGCTTGTGCTCCTGCCGCTGCTGGTTCTGCTGCTGCCGCTGCAGGCGCTGCTGGTTTAGGTGCTGCTGCCGCTGGTGCTGCCGGTGCATCAGGAGGTGCTACATAATCTCCGCCTTGGCCAACTATGCCTTTAGAACGATCAAAACCTTTTTTGAATGCACTGCCTAGGCCTGCAATACCGCCAGCTACTGCTCCCACGCCCTTGGCAACACCTCCGGCGACATTTCCCACAGTGGTTCCAATTTTGTTTAGTATTGGACCTTCGTCCAGCTGCTCGAGCTGTGATTCAGTTAATATTTCAGTGATTCTCATATTAGGCAGTTCCTATTTGTTTGGCAAGATACTTTATCATACGTTGTCGATCTTTAGTATTTAACTGAGATATCGACTTTTTAATTTCTGCATAGCTGCTATCTGATGCTTGAGCTGCGGCAGGATTTTCTTCTGAGCCTGCGGCTGGTGCTGATCCGGGTGCTGGTAATTTTAAATCTGTATAAACTTTGCCAACAATGTCATCACCAACACCGGCTGCGGTTAATATTTTTGCTACTGCATCGCTGTCCATTGGGCTTCCAGCTTTTTTCCATGCAGAATTTAATTTATCAGCAGTGACTTTGGTTGTTAGATTTTTTCCAACAGTTTGTAATTTAGCCATGCCTTTGGCGGCAGCACCTTTGATAAAGTCCATTGGACCTTCAGTGAGTTGCTGTTGTTCTGACACTCTATTGAAGATCATGTACACTTGACCTTCACTTAATTTTTTACCAGTCCGATTAACGGAATTTGTTACTGCCTGCAAGGCTCCACCCATTGTACGTTGTGCAACACCGCCAAGAGCTTTGGCAGCTTCGGCTTCAGCGGCTGTTTGAAATGCGCTAACCAACATGTTGGCCTTGTCCGCGCCAACGCCCATGGCATCTAATTGATCATAATACAGCTCTGCAGCCTTTGACAAGCTGTTATAATCAGTGGCACCACCTTGAGCAATATAATCTTTACCTGCATTCATTGCGCCGCTCAGCGTTTTAGAGACCGTCTGACCAGCAATATCTGTTGCGGCATTCGTAGCATCTACAGGAATCTTATCGGTTAACCCTTTGGCCATTTGCGCATCTATAGCATCAGGTTTACCTTTGATTAGGTCACCAATCTTGCTGGCACCATAGGCCATTGCGCCGGTTTTGGCACCCGAATAAGCAGCACTACTAAACTTTTCACCTTGCAACAATTTGTCTGCCATTTTTAGCAAACCTAACACTGCGGCTCCACCCAAGCCAGCACCGCTAATGCCCGCTGCCGCAATCAGTGCAGCATAAATGAAGCCTTGTGCAACAGGGTACTCTTTGGCAAACTTGCGATACTTCATGATCATTTTACTGAGCATGTTATCTGGGCCACCTAGTCCAGCTTCAATTTTTCCTACAACACCGTCGTATGCAGCATCAACATTGGCAATAGGAGCAGAGTTTTGTATTTTTGTCTTTAGATCTTCCCAGGCTTTGTTAACTGTTTCAGCAGCGTCTTTGCCTTTTCCGATTAGTGTACGATTACCACCTGCAGCCGTAGCACCTTGTTCCACATTCTGGAATATCTGTTGTATTTGATCAGCAGTTAGAGCAGCTTCTTTCAATTTAAAGCCAGCACTTTCCCACAGCATCATACTATGAGAAGCCGAATAATCTAGACCTTCATAGAGATAATTGTTTTTATATCGTTGATATTTCATAATAAATTTCTAATATCGTTTATTTATTGTAATTGTGAGCTGAAGCTCACATTCGTTTTCGCTGTCGCTCAACGAATTTTCTTTCTTCTAAACATTATTGATTATTATAATTGCGAAGCAATTTAAGTATTATGCAGATTGTTCAGTCACACTTTGCCCTTGCGGGCAAAAATATGTAGCATTATGCGAGTTGCACAGTACACTCTAGCGTTACAGCATTACCAAGGCGGTCATCCGGTACCTTTAGCTGCGTCTTTATATGACGGCGGCTTACAAACATACGCTAACATGTTTGCAAACGTGGGGCTTATTTCCCCTCTTTTTGCCTTGTTTTTCTTTTCAAATAACCAAATCGCAGGTCTTAGTAGCGATCGTCATCCTTTCGGGTAGTGGTTAAGCACCTTTGCGGCAAGGTTTTCCATCCCTGTGTACACGTAGACCAGGTTTAGAGCGCACGAAATTGGGCCTGCGC
>Ga0209500_10002953_pt1 | contig 11816 bp, 24 predicted proteins | sample S_140212_EF_Meta_FD_187323 | JGI IMG/M metagenome (GOLD analysis project Ga0209500, IMG submission 187323) | Freshwater microbial communities from Lake Simoncouche, Canada to study carbon cycling - S_140212_EF_MetaG (SPAdes) (version 2) | ecosystem: Environmental > Aquatic > Freshwater > Lake ...
GTAAAAAAAAAAAATAAATTTGTTTATTGAAAAATTTTTAGTAGTTTTGAGAACCTTTTTCAATTTTTATCAATTTTTAATTTTTTTTGAATGTCAAAAAATTTAATTTTTTTAGGTTTAGCTTTCCTTGGTTGGCTTGGCTATAAAAAATTTATTTTATCACAAAAAATAAATATTGTTTTAAAAAATATCGGTTTTAACGGCGGAACTTTTTTACAGCCAATTGTTAACATCCAGCTTGAAGTTGAAAACCCTACCACAACAACGGCACAAATTCAAAAAATATCGGCAGAAATTTTACTTCAAAATAAAGTTGTTGGAAATATTTACCAGGACATAAATAAAACTATTGAGGCAGAAAAAAAAACGCTGATTAATTTTAATGTAAATTTAAATTTAGCAGACGCGGCAATAATTTTAATTCAAAATAAATTTAAAAATCAAATTATTAAATTAAAAGGTAATCTGATCGTAGATTTTATTTACTTTCCTATAAATTTTGAAATTAAATTACCGTAATTTTTTATTATGTATGAAATTACTCAATACACAAAAACACAAGCTAAAAAAATTGGGGTTACTGTTAAGCCTAGCACGTTAAAAGGAAAAAAAATTGACGTATTTAATAAAAAAGGTGAAAAAATTGCAAGTGTTGGAATGTTAGGGTATTTAGATTTTCCAACATACAAAAAATTAATAGGTATTGAATACGCAAATTATCGTAGAAAATTATATAAATTAAGACATGAAAAGGATCGCCATATTAAAGGATCTGCCGGATATTATGCAGATAAATTACTTTGGTAAAAAATATAAATTTTAATGAATTTACTAAGTCAATTAGATAGTTTTAAAAATAATCAAAAAATAATTAGTTACGATCAATCAACTAACGACATTATAAATGCAATTTTAAAACAACATAATAAAAGTGAAAAAGATTACGATAAATTATTTTATTTTTTTGATTGCGGAAATTTTTATGACACAGCAAAAAAAGTTTTTAATTTTTTAAAAAATAATATAAAATATCAAATTGAGCCGGATCAATTGCAAACGGTTAAAACACCGGCAGCAATTTTAGCAACAAAAAAAGGTGATTGCAAGCATCTTAGTTTATTTCTAGCCGGAATTTTAGATTCATATCGTAGGAATACTGGGGAAAAATTTGATTTGTGCTATCGTTTTGCATCTTATGATGGAAGTAAAACACCAGAACATGTTTTTGTAGTTATTAATCCTAAAAGCAAAAATGAAATTTGGTGCGATGCCGTACTAGATTATTTTAACGAAAAAAAAGAACCCGATTTTTATAAAGATAAAAAAATTCATAACATGGCACTAATGGCACTAAGTGGAATTAATCAACGCCCACAACAAATAAACGGAGTTTTAGAAATTGCATCTGGTTTAGTACCTGGAGGCGGAACGATTGTCGATGCTTTAAAAACATTATCCAGACTTATTCCAGGACATTCTGATTATTATTTTTATGATACAAATTATGTAGATGGTAAACTAGACTTAGTAATAGCGCAAGCAGTTACTTGGTACAATAAGGGCGTAAGTATTAATCAATTTGATTTTTCACGTATTTGGTCAGATACAAACACCAAAACGCCACCAAAACGAAGGATTGACATGTTATTAGATGTTTACAATAAAACAAAGGATCAAAATATTATACCAATAATTAACGCTGCCGTAGATAATAATTTATTACCATCATCTGCAAGAATTTCAACCGGCGGATCAAGTGGAGGAGGTAATTTAATTACTAATCTTTTTGGTGGTGGAAGTAAAACAGGTGAACCAGGCGCAAGGGGTGGAATTACAACTACTATGATAATTGGCGGCGTTGCTGCTGCTGCTGTAATTGCTTTTTTAATTTTTAAAAAAAAATAAATGACTGCATTACAAACCATAATAAAGGAAGCTAAAAGTTTACGGGCTAAAAATCCAAAAAAATATAAAAAGTGGACTGATTACGTAAAAGAAGCATCAAAAAATTATTCCGCTAAAAATAAAAGCAAAAAAAAGCTAGTAAGTAAAAAAGTTGTTAAAAAGAAAATTACTAAAAAGAAAGTAGTAAAAAAAGCAATTGGTAAAAAAAGAATATCAAAAAAAATAATTGCAAAAAAACCTACTGAAAAGGTAATTTTAAAAAAAGTACATTCAGCGAAAACAACTTCTAAAAATTTATTTAATAAATTAGATAAATTAGACGAAGCCCAGCATGCGCACATGATGGGTAAAATGGGTGAAGTTGCACCATATATAATTGATGATTACAAAAAAACTATTCTTAATATTAATCAATTAAAAAAATCATTGCCTAGTTTAGAATATACTTTAAAATTTGATAAATCAGCGCCAATTGGTTTAAAAAATATGAGAAAAAAAATAATTAAAACAATTAAAAATCTTATTAAAGAAAAAAAAATACACGCAAATCAATTAAAAAAATTACTTTAATCTTTTTCACCTTTATTAATAATATAAAAAAAATAAAAAATGGCACGCAGAAAAAAAACAATGAAAAAAAGAGTTACTCGCAGACGTTCAAAAAGAATGGGCGCAGTTTCAATGAAAGGAGGCCTTACCTCGGCTTTATTCACTATTGCTGGCGGCGTTGCAGCTAGATTTGTATCAAATACAATTAACGCAACTACTTTAAACGACAGTTATAAAGGTTATGTTGCAGCTGCTGCTCCTATTGCAGTTGGTTTGTTCTTACCACAATTTATAAAATCTGATATTGGTAAGTCTATTGGTAATGGTATGATTGCAGTTGGCGGTTTAGGTTTAGTACAATCAACCGGAGTTTTGTCAGGTATGCCCTTAATTGCTAGGCGTTATATGGGTTTAGCGCCTACAACCGGAAACCCACGCGGAGTTATTGCCGGTATGGATAATAACATGAGCTACGCAATGGATACTAGAAGCGCGGCCGTTTTATGTTAATATAAAATAAGTTACAAAATTTAAAAAAAATTAAAATTAAAAAAAATGATTAATCAAATAGGCGCACGCCTTACTTTCGAAAATGCTAGAAATTTCGTACAATCACAAGGATATGACGTATCTCAAGCAATTCTAACACAATCTTATGTAAGATCCGAAGTTGCAATTTCAGCCAGTACAACAAATTACCGTTTACCAATTGTTGTAACGGATAATTCAAGTACAATTTTTAACACGGAAGCCCGCGTTAATTTGCAAGACGTGCATGTAGTAAGTAGTTTATTTATTGGTTTAGCTTGCCCTTCAAGTTCAACCGATGCAGCTTATCCGGTATTAACTTATCCTTCTACAACAGCTGGGGGTTTTACAACTTCAGCTGCAGCTGACGCAGCATATACATTGTATAATGGTTTTCTTTCTGTTCAGGTCAATAATTTAAACGTGATGCCGCGTTACGATATTTATCGTAGTTATTTTGTACCACAAACTCAGGGCGGAGTTGGAATTACTGCCCAAACAATTTTACCAATTGATCAAAATGATGCAGGCGAAAACGGTTTTTATCCTATTGAGCCTAATCTTTTGTTAAATGGTGGTGCTAATATTGTTGCAAGTATAATTTTGCCTGCTGCATTTGCATCAGTACAAGCAAATAGCCGTATCGTTGCAATATTTAGGACTATTCTTTGCCAAAACGTTACAAGCGTAAAATAAAAAAGCCGATCACAATCGCCACCTCGCCAGGTGGGTGCAAACGCCTGGCCTTTTAATAACTTTTAAAAAATACAACAATGCCTATCTTAAATAGATTTGAAGCGGTAGAAGTTGCTATTCCAAACGGAAGTACAAACACACGTTTTTACTTCCCTAATTTGCCTAATTTGGCAAATGCTATGATTCAAAACATCCAATGCTATACGCCTGGGGTTTTGAGTGCTTCGCCAAATACCGGTAGCACAATGGCAACGGAAGCAGATCTCAAAAAAAGCTTTTTGACTTTATACAGTGGTGATTTGCAACTAATTTATAATGCTCCGTTATTGGCTTTCAATAACATTATAAGTTCTGCTACGCCTAATCCATATTTAAACGGTTTGCCTGATATTAACAATATGGTAATATCTTGGACAAAAAGTTTTATTTCACTTGCAAGCGCGGCTGGGACAACTAATTGCGTTTATGCTTTTGGAGTTTATTACAAATTATAATTAATAGAAAAATGGCAGTATTTAAGCCCGAATTACATAGGCTAGAGGATGTTTTGGATTATTATGAACAATCCCCAGCGACAAATTATAAAATATTCGCTGGCACAAGCCCAAAGGCTGAATACTGCCGTTTTTATTTCGACGAGGATGAAAAAGAAATAGGTTTGCAAAAATTAGCAGATGCTTTAAGAGCTATACAGCAAAATATTGATAATACCAATCCATATATTTTACAACTTATAGAAAAAAAGAAAGTTGTCAAAGGAAAGGAAAACGAAAATTTAACGCAAATTGTTTTTCAATTAAATAAATCAGAAAGATATCTACCGATGTTGTCAGGAATGCAGCAACCACAGCAACAAGATCCAAATTTTAGCCGTCTATTGGAAAAAATGATTGAAGGTCAAAATTTAATTATATCAAAATTAAGTGCTGATGAATTTGAGGAGGAAGAAAAACCCCACGCAATAGAGGGATTATTACAAAATGAGCAGTTTATGAACATGGCCATTGGTGCTTTAGGTTTAATAATTAATAAATTTTCACCTAGTCAACCCATGCAAGGATCAACAATAACGGGTATAGCTGGCTTTCCGGACGAACAGAAACAAAAAGCTATGCAAGCAATTGAAATTTTAAGTAATAAAGATGCTAACTACGGGGATCACTTGTATTATTTAGCAAATATAGATAACAGTACTTATAACATGTTATTAGGATTTATGAAATAAATATATATGGCAATAAGTGAACAAAATAAAAAGTTATTAACTAATGTAGGTATTGTTTTAGCGGCTTATTTAGTCGTTATACGGCCATTATTTCAAAAATTAGGTATTGTAAAGACAAATGAGGAGTTACTAAAAGAAAAAACGGAAGCGGCAAATATAGATGAAATTGAAAAAAATCTAAATGCTCGCGGTATAGATTTAACTAAAAGTAAAGCCGAATGGGATCAAATAGCAAACACTATATATAATAATTTAAGATTTTCAGCTATTGCAGATAATAAAGCAGATGCAGCCTATCAACTTGCTAGGGTACAAAATGATGCCGATGCTATTTATTTAATAAAAACTTTTGGTAAAAGGCAAGAATATCTTTTCGGAATACCTAGCGGCTCGCCAATGGGGTTAACTGAATTTGTAACCAGCAATTTAACTAGGGAAAATATTAATTTAGTGAATGATAACTATAAACGCAAAGGAATTAAATTTAAATTTTAAAAATGAAAAATAAAAATTTACTAATAATTAGTGGTTTAATTATAGCAGCATTTTTTTTGTTTAAAAAGAAAAAAACAGTTTCTATTTTACCTCCTGCGCCTTTTACACCGATTTTGCCAATGTTTCCTATAAATATGTTACCTATTCAATCTATTTACCCAAATGGAGTATTCGAAGATATGCGCGCCGTTGGTATTGATACCCAATATTTAATAAAAAACGGTAAAAAATACGGTATTACTTATGATCAATGGCAAAGTAGGGGTTTTGATCCAGGTACACCGGTAGATCAATATATTTTAGATACAATACCTGATGGCGGAACTTTAGATAATTTATAAATGAAAAAAAATAAAATATATATTACAATAGCTTTATTATTATTGGGCGTTTATGCTTTTGCAAAAAGTAAAAAGCCTAAAAGTAAAGTTTTTGTTTCTAATCCTTTTAATATTAATGCTTATTCAATACCAGGAACAACGGTATATGAATATAATTTATCAACACCATTATACACATTTAGAAACGAAATTAAATTAGGTATTTTAGAGGAAGATCAGGATTTACCATATACTAAAGTAACTTTTACAGCTAATAATACAGTTAAAACGGGATATTTATATAATAACGATATAATTTTTAAATAATGAAAACTAGCGAATATTTAATTTATGGGGCAATAATTTATCTTTTATACAAAGTTTATAAAAATACCCAACCTGAAGGGAATATAGATCAATTAAACAAACTAAAAAGTATTAATTTACCACCGTTTGCAATTGTAACGCCAACTTATTTTGATAAAAAACAAATTCAGCCAACACCTGCTGAAGTTTTAAATCCTAAGCAATTGGCATACTTTAATAGTAAGAATAAAGCAATTTTAAAACAAATTTATACCTGCTAATTATGACACAATACACGCCCGTATTTATTGCTTATAATACGCCTCAATCCATTCCTACGGACTGTAACAGTATTATTTTTATTAATTCAGGAACTACAACAGCAATTATTGAAAACGTTACTTTAGCGCCATCACAAAGTTTTGTAATTGATGGCAACGAAAACGAATTTACGTCAGTTACTTTACAAATTAATTTTACCGGAGTCGGACAAAATAATTTAATAGTAGTTAAAAAAATATACTAATATATGGGATTTTCATATAATGTAAATGTTTTAAATCAAAAAGGAAGCCCGGCAATTTATACGGATACTTTTGCAAATAGGCCTGCGCCGGGTTTTGTGGGTAGATTATTTATTGCAAATGATACATCCGCAATATATGAAGATATTGGCACAGCCTGGGTATTGATTGCAAATGTTAGCAGCGGCGCTGGAACTTTACAACAAGTTACCACAAACGGCAATACATCAAATGTAGGTATATCAGTAACGGCGGGCGGGATAAGTTCAAATACCTTAACAATTACAAGTTTAACACCCGGTTCGGTTGCTTTTGTTGGTACTGCTGATTTAATAACTGAAGATAACGCAAATTTATTTTTTGATAATACTAATAATAGATTAGGAATTGGTACAAATACACCTGGTAATGTTTTAGATTTACATAGTGCTCTTACAACTGCTATTTTAGCTTTAAATAATACAGCAGGAAATCAATCTTTAATTTCTTTTTTAAATACTTCAGTAGCAAAATGGCGGATTGGTAATTCATCTACAAATACTTTTGATATATTAAATGTAACTTTAGCAACAAATGCTATATCTATAAATAGCGCAAATAATAATACTTATTTTTCTGGTTTTGTTGGTATTAATCAAAGTGCGCCATCCTACAATTTAGATGTAAACGGAATAACTAATTTAGGTGGGGTTACAAATATACAAACGGGTAACAATTTATTTTATTTACAAAATAATGGCGCAACTACGGGATGGACTGCTAATAAAGCACAAAACACAAGCGGAAGTTTTATTTTTGGTCTAAACGGTTCGGCTAGTGGTGGTATTTCAACTGGTGCAACGGCCTATGCAACTGTAATAAATTCATTAAAAAATTTAGAATTATATTCAGGTGGTGTTAAACGGTTAACTTTAGATGAAACAACCGGTAATGCTACTTTGACAGCAACGTTATCAATAAATAACGCCAATGGAAATTTTTCAAAATTAGACATTGCAGGTAATGGAAGTAGTTTAACAAATGTTTCTTCTATACAATTTTATGATAATAATAGTGGAGCTTCTCGAAATTTTGCCTGGAGTAATGGCGCTGGAGGAAATACTAGCAATCTTTTTGGTAAATTTATTTTATCAGCTTCAACGGCAGTTGATTTAAACGCTCTAATAGGAAACCCATTAATGGCAATTACTGGAATTGCAGGAAATTTATTATTAGGATCATTAACGGATGACACAGTTAATAAATTGCAGGTTTCCGGATCAGTAAAAAGTACAAGTAATTATACAAATAATGGTTTGGTATCTTGTTTAAATGCAACCCCTACTACTTTATTTACTATTACTACTTATGGTTTATATACTTTTTATGTTGATTTACCCGATGGAGGATCAGCGCCAATTACATATAGCAGTTACGCTATAATTATTTTTGATGGTACTACGGCTAGAATAATGCAGCAAACAAATGGCGCGCAATTAGTTTTAACTTTAAGCGGTAATAGTTTACAAGCAACACAAACAGCCGGAAGCACTTTTAATGTTAGATATGTTTATCAAAAATTAGGATATTAAAATAAAATAAAATGAAAGAAATTAAGCCAGTAATATTTCCTTTAAATTTAGGTACTGCAATATATTTAAATTGTGTAGGTAGTGATGATTTTAGTACTAATGTAACTATTTACTACAAACTAATAAGCGCAGAAAATGCAACTTTACAAGACGGTAATTTAAATTTAAATGGAATTGATTACCAAAGTTATAACACAAGTAATAACGGTAATGATTTTATTTACAATTGGTCAGCTAATCAATTAGGAATTACATTAATTTAATATAATGATTTTAAATATTGAAAATGTCTTTTATTTTATTAGTTTGTTAGGATTTATTCTCTTTGTCGGTTCATGGTACGGAAGTACTAAAAAGAAATTATCAGAAATAGAAACTGATTTAAAAGAGGTAAAAAACGACAAATACGAAATTATCGACAAGTTAGCCAGGATTGAAACAAAACTTGATTATTTGACAAAACAATAAGTTATGAAAAATTGGAAAACCACCATAGGCGGCGTTTTAGCTGCAAGCGCTGACATTATACCGGTAAGTAATGGTATTCAGCAACTAATAAGGGCGCTAGGTTTATTACTGCTGGGATGGGCTGCTAAAGATCATACAAGCACGTTAAATGAACAAGCAAAGTAAAAATATAATTGTTTTAGTCGTGTTAGGAGTATTAATAGCAACTTTAAAGAGTAAAGCCGGTAGCTTATACGCCAGCGCCCTTAATTTTATAAAAATTAAGGAAGGTGGCTTATATTTAAAAAGTTACCAGGATAGCGGAGCGGTTTGGACAATTGGTTGGGGATCAACGTATGATTTTGATAAGCAAAGGAAAGTATTGCCAGGTGATACAATAACCCAGGCACAAGCCCAAAAATGGCTTGAAATGACTACCTCGCAGGATGCAAACGAAATAAAAAAATTAGTAAAGCCCTATTTAAACAAAAACGAGCTAAATTCTCTTATAAGTTTTGTTTATAATGTGGGTATAAACGCCTTTCGTAATAGCACAATGCTAAAATTATTAAATTCCGGCGCTGATAGAAAAACCGTAGCAAATGAATTTGATCGCTGGGTATTTGATGATGGAGTAAAAGTTCAAGGCCTAGTTAATAGGAGGATTGCAGAAAAAAAGTTATTTTTGACATAGTTTTAGTTTTGAGGATTAGATAGAGATTTAATCGGGGTGTTTCTACACTCCGTTTTTTTTTGTTAAATATTTAATTAAATTAGGTAATATGAATTTAATTATATAATATTTGTATTCTATTATTCACCTCAAAACTTAAAAAATGATTAAAGCCACATTTCGGTTTTTTTACGGTACCAATGAAAACCGTACTTTGTATGTTTATACAATCGAATTAAATTCCATTTTTTTTACTGCTGCATTCGTTGAAACAACTAATATTATTAGTTTTCTACAAACTGCTGATTGTGATATTTTAGACGTTAAATTAACTGAAAGCCCTATTTTATAGGGCTATTTTTTTTACCTTAAAATTTAAAAAAATGGATTATTACGCATTCAAAGGGTACACTATTATATTTTACCCAAAAAGAAAAATTTACATGGTTTCAATATCAAATAGAGAATTTAAAACTTTAAAATCCGCAAAGGCATGGATTGAATATCTAAACTTATAAAAACTAAAATTTATGAAACTATCCCAAACAAATAAAGATATTATTACCGTAATTATATTAATCTTGCTAGCCCTATTTATGGACAATATAATAGACTTCTAATGACAAATAACCCTATTTACATAGAACTACTCAAAAACGCCTATAAACGAGGATATGAACCCCCAAAAGAACAAATTTTATTATCCATTCAAGGGCAAAATATTGGATCTATGCAAAATTATATTATTATAAGCGGGGTAGGTGGCTTACTTTAAAAGTAAGCCACCTACCTAAAAAGGATTACCCAAAAGCGGAAAGAGTACTTTTACAACTTCTCTAGTTGCCAGCGCCTTTAATACGTACGATATTTTTGGCATGAAGTTGCAAACTTTACCGGGTAGAAATAAAATATTATATATAGATACGGAATCTAGCGAATATGATTATTATAAACACATGGATAGAATTAAAAAGGTATCTAATAAGCTAGATTTACCTTTGTTTTTTGATTCTTTTTGCCTAAGAAAAGAAAACGCCGAAACTATTATTTTAATGATTGAGGCCTACTTAATTAATACGCCTCAATGCAGTATTATAATCCTTGACGGTCTTTTGGATATTGTTAATAATTTTAATGAAGAGGTCGAATGTAAAAAGGTAGTAAATTTTTTAAAGAAAATTACAACGATTTACAATTTACTTTTAATTGGAATACTACACACGGGTAAAAATGAAGGTAAAACACTTGGCCATTTAGGGAGTAATACTGATCGATGGGCGCAAAGTACTTTAGAAGTTAAAAAGGATGAAGGCGGCAGCTTTACGCTTTCACCTAAATTTTTGCGAAGTTCGGGCGGTTTTGTACCTATTGAAATTAAATATAGTATAGACGAAAACAAATTTATACAAATTAATTCAACGGTCCAGGATAGCAATAAATTAAAGCATTTTAGCAATTATTCAGATCAAGAGCATAATAATATATTAAATATTATTTTTGAAAAAATTAAATATTTTACCTATGAAAATTTGATAGTCGAAATATCAAAAATAGAAAAAAGAGGAATTAATTTTAGTAAAAGTTATATAAAATTTTTAAAAGAAAAAAATTACATAATTAAAAATTCACATAATGAATATACGGACTATCGCAAACAAATATAAAAATTTACAAAAAAAAGCTGATTTAAAAAAGCTTATTGTGATTAAAAAAAAAATAAAATTTGATATTTATAAATTATCAGATAAGGAATTAAATGAATTATATCAACTTGATTTGGATAGGAATAACGGCTATAAATTAATATAAATTATGACAAACTTTCAAAAAAAAAAAATGATGATTTTGCTTTTTTTAATGAAGTATTACATACAAATAAAAAAAATAAAAGGGAAACTAAAAAGCAAAGAAAAGAGAGGATAAATTTGCGTTTATTAACAATAATAAACAGCATTAAAAAAAATTTACAAAAAAAATAATGCCCCGTTTTATCGATTTAATAACGGGGCAAAATTCAGCTAAAATAAAATTTTAAAATTTCACTTCGACCTTTTTCATAACAAAAATAATAAAATTATGTTACAAACAAATTATTTTACGGCAATTTTTTTTGATGAGCAAAAAAAAGCGTATAAATATCGAAATATTTTAAACGATCCTGCTAAGTTAGAACAGTTTACTAGCTTCGCTTTAAGCAAAAAAGCGGTTGAAATAAATTTTTATTTTAAAGACAGTAAAAAATTTTCGCATAAGGTATTTTTAAAGGTGAAAAAAATCAAAGTATAAATTTTATTAATATTTATTAAAATTACCCTATTTTTTAGGGTTTTTTTATGCCATTTAGTACCCTAATTTTTGGGTATGTTTTACCACCGAACGGCAACGGAACGGGCGGAATGGCCCCCCCCCTAAAGGGGGGGCCATTACCCTTCGCCCGTTCCACAGCTTGCCGTAAAAAAAAAAAATAAATTTGTTTATTGAAAAATTTTTAGTAGTTTTGAGAACCTTTTTCAATTTTTATCAATTTTTAATTTTTTTTGAATGTCAAAAAATTTAATTTTTTTAGGTTTAGCTTTC